>Ga0308175_100000031_pt1 | contig 119015 bp, 133 predicted proteins | sample PhyCR1_3_FD_203893 | JGI IMG/M metagenome (GOLD analysis project Ga0308175, IMG submission 203893) | Soil microbial communities from UC Gill Tract Community Farm, Albany, California, United States - DLSLS.C.R1 | ecosystem: Environmental > Terrestrial > Soil > Agricultural land | place: USA...
GCGCAGCCCGATCCCTGGAGGCGCCAGTACGGGTTGTAGTGCGCCCGCAGGAGGTAGCGGCCCGCGGCGAACACGCGGCCGCGGATCACCGTGTGGCCGAACGAGGTGACGACCGGATCGTCCGGCCCCGTCAGGAGCGGCGTCGCGTGCGGAAGCTCGTAGATCGCCCAGTTCTGGCTCCGGAAGACGAGGTTCAGGCCGGAGCCGGCGGAGCGCAGGACATGCGCCTCCTGCGGGCCGCCGTCCCAGTCGAGCGGGGACGTCGTGCTGAGGAGCACATACCGCACAGCGTTCGAGTGCAGCCACTTGCGATACGCGACGGCGTCGAGATGCTTCTCGTAGAGGCCGGGGTTGTCGGCGACGTCGAGCTGCCGGTACCAGCCTCGCGCGAGCGGGAAGCCGGACCTGGGGATCCAGTACGCCTCCCAGTGCTCGGCCGTCGGCACGACCTCGACGCGGTAGCCGGGCTGCTCGTGCGTCCGGAGGAAGCCGATCGCGGGCCGCCAGAAGCTCGCCTCCTGCGTCCGGTTGTCGAGCCGCGATGGGACGAGGAGCGCGTACGGCACGAGGTTGTACGTGAACGCGACGGTCAGCGCGAGGACGACGAGGCGTCGGGGCCGGAAGCCGGCGAGGCTCGCGGTGAGGAGCATGACCGGGAAGACGAACGCGCTGAGCCGGGTCCAGTTGTCCCCGAGCGGAGACGGGACGACGTAGACGACGACGCTGCCGAGCCCCCAGAGCGCGTAGAACGCGACGAGCGGGCCCGCGCCGCGCGCCTTCCGGGCGACGAGCACGCCGAGGAACGTGACGAGGAGCACCCCGGCGAAGTCGATCCAGTGGAACGGGTAGACGCCGGTGCTCGCCCCGGGGAAGAGAACGAGCGCGAGCACCTCGATTCCCGCGGCGAGGCCGAGACCGGCGCCGAACCACAGGTGACGGCGCGCGATCCGCCGCTGCGAGACGGCGTACGACCCGACGACGAGGCAGAGGAAGGCGAAGGCGAGCGGGCTGAACCCGACGGTGAGCGCCGCCAGGAGCGCCGCGAGGCGCGGCCGCCTGAGCTGCAGGAGCTTGAGCGTCGCGAGCATCGCGGTGAAGCCGAGCGAGTACGCGTAGAGCCCGGTGAACATCGGCGCGGCGGCGAGCACGCCGAAGACGCGCGACGGCCAGAGCGCGTCTCTCCCCCATTCCCGTAGGGCGAGCGAGGCGAAGAGGACGGTCGAGGCGACCGCCGCGGCGAAGACGAGCGGCAGGTTCCCGACGAGCGCAGCGGGCAGGTAGTAGAGGAGGCTGTACGACGCGAGCGGGTACGTCCCGGCGTACCAGAAGTTGTCCCAGATCAGGGCGCCGTCGCGGACGAGGAACGTGCGGTAGAGGTGGACCGGCGCGTCGCCCGGCGCGGGCCCGATCGCGAGGACGAGCGCCGCGAAGGCGGCGGTCAGTGCCGCGCCCAGCACCAGCTCGCGACGAGGCGACAGGCGGCGGAGGTCGACGAGGCTAGCGGCGGCGGAGCTCATCCAGGGAGGCGAATCCTCGCATTTATCCCGGTTTCCCAGCGGCGGCGCGGTACACTCCTCCGTGCCCGGCATCCACTTCGGAGCTGGAGCGCACCGTGATCGAGACAGTCCACATCATCGGCTCTGGCCGCGTCGGATCGGCACTCGCCGCCCGCCTCCGCGAGTGCGGGGTCGCCGTGGGTGACGCAGACCCCGACGTCGTGCTCCTCTGCGTTCCGGACACGGCCATTGCGGACACGTCTCGGTGCCTGGCACCAAGACGTGGCTGGGTCGGACATGTCTCCGGCGCGACGCCGCTCGCGGCGCTCGAGCCGCACGAGCGCCGGTTCTCCCTCCACCCGCTGCAGACGTTCGACACGAGCGGGGATCCGGCGCAGCTGGACGGTGCGTGGGCAGCGGTCAGCGGCGAGACGGATGAGGCGATCGGCGTGGCGCGGGAGCTGGCGGAGATGCTGGGACTACGGCCGTTCGAGCTCGCCGACGAGGAGCGGACGCTCTACCACGCCGGCGCCGTCTTCGCCTCGAACTACCTCGTGACGCTGCAGCGGGCGGCCGTGCGGCTCGGCGTCCCGGCCGAAGGTCTCGTCCCGCTGATGCGGGGGACGATCGACCACGGCTTCGAGCTGACGGGGCCGATCGCCCGCGGAGACTGGGAGACGGTCGAGGCGCACAAGCGCGCGATCCGGGCCGAGCGTCCCGAGCTCGAGCCCGTGTACGAGGCGCTTGCGGAAGCGACGGCGGCGCTCGCATGAAGGTCGTCCGCACGATCGCCGAGCTGGAGACGATGCCCGGGACCGGGCTCGTCCCGACGATGGGAGCGCTGCACGACGGCCACCGCGCGCTCTTCCGCGCCGCCCGCGCCGAGAACGAGCGCGTCGTGGCGTCGCTGTTCGTCAACCCGGCGCAGTTCGACGAGGCCGCCGATCTCGACGCATACCCGCGGGACGAGGTGCGCGATCTCGAGCTCGCCGACGCCGAGGGAGTCGACGTCGTGTTCGCGCCGGAGGAGCTCTACCCGGCGGGCTTCGCCACCTGGGTCGAGCCACGGGACACGGGAGCCGAAGGCGCCGCGCGTCCCGGCCATTTCCGCGCCGTCGCCACCGTCTGCCTGAAGCTGTTCAACCTCGTCCGGCCCGAGCGCGCCTACTTCGGCCAGAAGGATGCGCAGCAGGTCGCCGTCATCCGCCGTCTCGTCCGCGACCTCGACGTGCCCGTCGAGATCCGCGTCGTGCCGACCGTGCGCGATCCGGACGGACTCGCCCTCTCCTCGCGCAACACGAGGCTCTCGGCCGCCGAGCGGGAGCAGGCACTCGACCTGCCGCGCGCGCTCGCCTCGGCCGCCGGGGAGCCGGATCCTGTAGCCGCCGCGCGCAGCTCGCTGAACGGCCTCGAGCCGGAGTACGTCGAGGTGCTCGACCTCGGCGACGCGAAGGTCCTCGCCGCCGCGGTCCGCGTCGGCTCCACCCGCCTGATCGACAACGTCCTCCTGGAAGGAGAGATCACGTGAGCGACAACCCGAAGCCCCCGCGCTACGCCTCCTGGACGGCCGGCAAGCTGCCGCTCCCGGAGCTCGCCGAGATGAAGCGGCGGAGCGACAAGATCGTGATGGTCACGGCGTACGACGCTCCGAGCGGACGTCTCGCCGACACCGCGGGAGTCGACCTGATCCTCGTCGGCGACTCGTCCGGGATGGTCGTCCACGGCCGCGAGTCGACGGTGCCGGTGTCGCTCGACGAGATCGTGTTCATGACGCAGTGGGTGACGCGCGGCGCGAAACGGCCGCTCGTGATCGCCGACATGCCGTTCGGCTCGTACGAGGAGTCGGACGAGCAGGCCGTGCGGAACGCGGTGCGGCTCGTGAAGGAGGGCGGCGCCGACGCCGTCAAGCTCGAGCGCGGCGGGACGTCGGTCGCCCGGGCGCGCGCGATCGTCGGGGCGGGGATCCCCGTGATGGGACATGTCGGGCTGACTCCGCAGACGGCGACCGTCCTCGGCGGCTTCAAGGCACAGGGGCGGACGGCGGAGCGGGCGCAGCAGCTCGTCGACGACGCGCTCGCCCTCGAGGGCGCGGGCTGCTTCGCCGTCGTTCTGGAAGCGGTTCCTCCGGCCGTGGCGCGGGCGGCGACTCGCGCGCTCTCGGTGCCGACGATCGGCATCGGCGCCGGCGCGGAGACCGACGGGCAGGTGCTCGTCTGGCACGACATGCTCGGCTTCTACGAGGGTCGCGCGCCGCGCTTCGTCAAGCGCTACGCGGAGCTCGGAGACGCGATCGTCGAGGCACTGGAGCACTACGCGGAAGAGGTCCGCAGCGGCGCCTTCCCCGAGCAGCAGCACACGTACGCGATGCCCGAGGAGGAGGAGGCGGCGTTCGAGCGTGCACCGAATCCCAAGTAACACTTTGTCACTAAGTTGGGCATTCGCCCGAGCAGCCATGTCTGCCGCCGAAAAACGGGGCTCGCACGGCACCTAGTAACAAGTTGTTACTAGGAAAGACAGGTCCCGGTCAGACGATCGTGGCGAGGACGATGAAGGCCGGGAGGCCTGCCGCCAGGGCGACTGTGGCGATGCTTCGGCCCCAGCTCCAGCCGTGCACGCTGCGGACGCCGACGACCAGCAGGACGGCGCTCCAGGCGAAGGCGAAATAGAGCAAGCTGCCGAAGATCCGGTCGCCCGGTCCCCAGTCGTCGCCGCCGGTGCGGAAGAGGTTCTGGCCGTACACCGCGATCCGGACCGGCCAGAGCGTGACGAGGGCGAGAGCGAGCGGCGCGGACGAGAGCGCGACCACGCTCCGCGCCCGCCGGTAGCTGCCCAGCCCGCCGAAGCGCCGGGCCGCGCCGTAGAGGAGCCCCCCACCGAGCCAGTAGGCGGCCATCGCGTACACCGCGCCGCCGAAGAAGACCCACACGGGAACCAGCGACAGGGTCGTCGAAGGGTCGTTGAGCAGATGCCGCGCGACGGGCGTCCCGAGCACGCTTGCGAATCCGGCGAGACCGATGACCGCGGTGAGCGCCTCCTGGCGCGCCTCCACCGCTCCGTCCGAGTCGTCCCGGAGCGAGACGAAGACGGCCCGCGGCGCGACGAGCACGGCCGCCGCGCGGAGCCACCAGCTCCGCTCGACCGCAGGGGTCCGTGCCGATTCGGCGCTTGCCGCCATCGACAGGAGCGTAGCGTCGCTATGCAGCCGCAACGGCGGGCGTCGGCAGCACGTGCCGCAGGAACTCGCCCGTGAAGCTGTCCTCCACCTGCGCCACGTCCTCGGGCGTGCCTACCGCGATGAGCTCGCCCCCGGCGTCGCCGCCCTCAGGGCCGAGATCGATCACCCAGTCGGCCTGCTTGATCACGTCGAGGTTGTGCTCGATCACGATCATCGTGTTCCCGCCGTCGACGAGCCGCTGCAACGTCTCGAGCAGCTTCTCGATGTCCGCGAAGTGGAGCCCCGTCGTCGGTTCGTCGAGGATGTAGAGCGTCTTCCCCGTCGCGACCTTGGAGAGTTCCGACGCGAGCTTCACCCGCTGCGCCTCGCCGCCCGAGAGCGTCGTCGCCGGCTGGCCGAGCTTGATGTAGTCGAGGCCGACGTCGTGCAGCGTCTGCAGGCGACGCCGGATCTTCGGGATCTTGGCGAAGAACTTCAGCGCCTCCTCCACCGACATCTCGAGCACGTCCGCGATCGAGCGCCCCTTGAACCGCACCTCGAGCGTCTCGCGGTTGTAGCGCGCGCCCTTGCACGTCTCGCACGGCACGTAGACGTCGGGCAGGAAGTGCATCTCGATCTTGATCTGCCCGTCCCCCTTGCAGGTCTCGCAGCGCCCGCCGCGCACGTTGAAGGAGAAGCGCCCCGGCTTGTAGCCGCGCACCTTCGCCTCGGGCGTGAGCGAGTAGAGCTCGCGGATGTGCGTGAAGAGGTCGGTGTACGTCGCCGGGTTCGAGCGAGGCGTGCGCCCGATCGGCTTCTGGTCGATCTCGATCACCTTGTCGAAGACCTCGATCCCGTCGACGCCGGCGTGCGTGCCGGGCTTCACGCGCGCCCGGTTCAGCCGGTTCGCGAGCGCCTTGAAAACGATCTCGTTCACGAGCGTCGACTTGCCGGAGCCCGAGACCCCGGTGACGCAGATGAACTTGCCGACGGGGAACTCGACGTCGATGTCCTTGAGGTTGTGCTGCGCGGCCCCGCGCACGAGGAACGTGCCTCGATCCTCCTCCCGCCGCTCGGGCACGGCGATCGCTCGCTTGCCGGAGAGGAACTGGCCCGTGACCGATTTCGCCACGCGCTCGACCTTCCGCGCCGGCCCCTCGGCGACGACCTCGCCCCCGTGCAGGCCGGCGCCCTGGCCCATGTCCACGAGCCAGTCGGAGCGGCGCATCATCTCCTCGTCGTGCTCGACGACGAGCACGGTGTTGCCGAGGTCGCGCAGCCGCTCGAGCGTGTCGATGAGCCGCGCGTTGTCGCGCTGGTGGAGTCCGATCGACGGCTCGTCGAGGATGTAGAGGACGCCGACGAGCTGCGAGCCGATCTGCGTCGCGAGCCGGAGCCGTTGCGCCTCGCCCCCGGACAGCGTCGCGGCGGCGCGGTCGAGCGTGAGGTAGCCGACGCCGACGTCGTCGAGGAACGTCAACCGCTCGCGGATCTCCTTCACGATCCGGTGCCCGATCAGCTCCTCGGTCGGCGTCAGCCGGAGCTCGTCGAGAAAGCCGAGCGCGCGCGTCACCGAGAGCTGTGTGAACTCGTGGATCGACCTGCCGCCGACCGTGACCGCGAGCACCTCCGGCTTCAGGCGGGCGCCCTTGCAGACCGGGCACGGCCGGAAGCTCATGTACTCCTCGATCCGCTCGCGCGCATGCGACGAGTCGGTCTCGCGGTAGCGGCGCTGAAGGCTCGCGACGATCCCGTCGAAGGCGAGCATGTACTGGCGCCGTCGCCCCATGCGGTTGCGGTACTGGACGTAGATCTTCTCGCCGTCCGTCCCGTTGAGGAAGCGGTCCTGCTCCGCCTCGGTCAGCTCGGACCACGCCTTCGAGGTGTCGATCTCGTAGCGGTCGGCGATCGCCTGGATCACGGCCTCGTAGAAGCCGGAGGAGCCGCCGACCGACCACGGCACGAGCGCGCCGTCGTCGATCGAGAGCGACGGATCGGGCACGAGGAGGTCCGGGTCGATCTCCTGCTGCGAGCCGAGGCCCGTGCAGCGCGGGCACGCGCCGTGCGGCGCATTGAAGGAGAAGATCCGCGGCTGGAGCTCCGGTAGCGAGACGCCGTGTTCCGGGCAGGCGAAGTTCTCGGAGAAGAGGAGCTGCTCGCCGGTCTCGACGAGATCGACCGCGACGAGGCCCTCGGCGAGGGCGGCGGCGGTCTCGATCGACTGCGTGAGGCGCAGCCGCAGGTCGGCGCGCATCACGAGCCGGTCGACGACGACCTCGATCGTGTGCTTGAACTTCTTGTCGAGCTCCGGCGCGCCCTCCTCGAGGAGGTACTGCTCGCCGTCGACCTTGACGCGCGTGAAGCCCTCGCGCGTCAGATCCTCGAACACGTCCTTGTACTCGCCCTTGCGGTCGCGGACGACCGGTGCGTTGACCGTGAACCGCGTCCCCTCCTCGAGCTTCAGCACCTGGTCGACGATCGCGTCGAGGCTCTGGCCGGCGATCGGCTTGCCGCAGATCGGGCAGTGCGGCCGCCCGACCCGCGCGTAGAGGAGACGCAGATAGTCGTAGATCTCGGTCACGGTGCCGACCGTCGAGCGCGGGTTGCGCGAGGTCGTCTTCTGGTCGATCGAGATCGCCGGGCTCAGGCCGTCGATGTGATCGACGTCCGGCTTCTCCATCATCTGCAGGAACTGGCGCGCGTAGGCGGAGAGCGACTCCACGTAGCGGCGCTGTCCCTCGGCGTAGATCGTGTCGAAGGCGAGCGAGGACTTGCCTGACCCGGAGAGGCCGGTGATGCAGATCAGGCGGTTCCGCGGCAGGCGGACGGTCAGGTCCTTCAGGTTGTGCTCGCGGGCGCCGTGGACAACAAGCTCGTCGGCAGCCATATGGCGACCATTCTATCCGGCCGAACAGACGTTCGTGATGGCTATCGCCGCTGTTGCAACAGGCGCATGAGCCTCCGCGGCACGCAGTCGATCTCGAGCTCGCCGGCGACGACGGTGCCGTAGCCGAGGATGCGGCCGAGCAGCGGCCGCTCGACCTCGAACACCGTCCCGTTGAGCGAGATCGAGGCGCTGTTGCGCCGCAGGAGGCCGTGCTCGACGACGAACGTGTTCCCCGTCACGACGAGGTGCGTCCTGTCCCAGCGCGTGACGGCGACGACCGCGATCGCGGCGCCGAGCGCGAGCAGACCCGCTCCCAGGGCCGCCGTCGCCGTCCAGGGGGCGAGGAAGCACGCCCCGCCGGCGCCCGCGAGGACGAACGCGCGTGAGAGCGGCCTCGCGAGCGCGATCCCGTGGCGGTGCGCCTCCATCAGAGGTACGTCCACGTCGGCTTCGTTCTAGTTGCGACAGGGAATCCCTCGGGAGATGGGTGGAACCGCACGCCGCGCCGCAACCGCAACGCTCGTCGCCGTCGCGATCATCGTGGCCGCGCTCGCGCTCTGGAAGCTCCGGGTCGTCATCGCGCTGCTCTTCCTCGGCTTCGTGGTCGCCTCGGCGATGCGGCCGAGCGTCGAGTGGCTCAACCGCCGCGCTGGGGTGCCGAAGAGCGCCGGCGTCGTCCTCCACTACCTCGGCCTCCTCGCGGTGGTCGGGCTCTTCCTCTACCTCGTCGTGCCGGTCGCGATCACGCAGATCGACCACGCGATCGGAGGGCAGGTGCCGACGTCGCGGGCTCAGCTCCACCACGCGGCGGTCCATTCGCACGGGATCCGGCACGAGATCCTCAGCGCGATCGACAAGCGCCTGCGACAGCTCCCGTCGGGCGCGAGCCTTCTGCACCCGGCCATCACCGTGACGAAGACGCTGTTCGAGGTCATCGTCGGGATCCTGTTCATGTTCGCCGTCGGCGCCTATTGGATCTTCGAGCGAGACGCGACGATCGGTCTCGTCCAGTCGCTTCTGCCACGCAAGCACCGTCGCGTGACGCGCGATACGTGGGTTCTGATCGACATGAAGCTCGGCGCCTTCGTGCGGGGGCAGTTCCTGCTCGTCCTGATCGTCGCGACGCTGCTGTCGCTCGCGTTCTGGCTCGACGGCGAGCCGTACTGGCTCCTGATCGGCGCCTTCTCCGGAATCGTGGAGCTCGTGCCGATCGTGGGCCCGCTCGCCGCCGGCGCGGTCGCCATCGGCGCGGGACTGACCGTGGGCTGGACGGTCGCGCTGGGAGCGGGACTCGCGGTGCTCATCCTGCGGCAGCTGCAGGACTACGTGATCGGCCCGCGCGTCATGGGCCACGCCGTGGGACTGTCGCCGCTCGTCGTCCTCGTCGCGGTCGTCGCGATCGGCTACCTGCTCGGGCCGGTGTACGTCCTGATCGCGACCCCGATAACGGCCGTCGTCGCGACCCTCGTCGACGTCGTGGTCCGCGGCCGGGATCCCGCCGAGGAGGAGGCGCCGGCGGTGCTCTTCGCCGGCACGGGAGAGGGAAAGGGCTAGCCCCTCCGCCAGCGGCCGAAGACGAGGCCGCCGAGGGTGAAGCCGAGCCCGAACGTGCCGAAGGCGAAGGCGCCGATCGCCGCGGCCTTGCGCGCCGTCGAGAGGCGCTGCCAGCGGCTCAGGGCTTCCTTCTCCTCGTGGGTCAGCTCTTCGCCGCGCCGCTGCTTGCGCAGCGCGCCGCCGGCGCGCAGGCCGACGTAGAGGTCGTCGAAGATCTCGGCGGTGTCTTCGCTCACTGCGTCCAATCTATAGCCTCGTTCGGTCGTGAAAGCGAGGCTCCTCCATGTTTCCGATCTGCACGCGGGTACACACGAGGAACCTGAGGTGGAGCGGGCGCTCGCGCGGCTCGTCGAGCGGCTGGAGCCGCAGCTCGTCGTCGCCTCCGGCGATCTCGCGCACCGCGGCAGGCGGCAGCAGCTCGAGCGCGCAGCGGCGCTGCTGAGGTCGCTCGGGCCGCCGGTGCTCGCGGTGCCCGGCAACCACGACCTTCCGTACACGCCCGCGCGCTTCGTCCGTCCGTGGACGGAGTTCGAGCGCGTCTGGGAGACGACCGAACCCACCGCCTCGTCGCCGGATCTTCACGTCGTCGGGCTCAACTCGGCCAGGCCGTTCCGCCACCAGGGCGGCGCGTTGAGCGCCTCGCAGCTCGACCGGGCGGCGGAGCGGCTTGCCGCGGCAGAGGAGGGAGCCCTCCGCGTCGCCGTCCTGCATCACCACGTGATCGGCGCGCCGTGGCGGGCGGCACGCAAGCGGCCGGTCTCGCACCGCAACCGCGTCCTCCGCGCGCTCGTGGACGCGGGCGCCGACCTCATCCTCGCGGGGCACATCCACCAGGCCGCGGTGAGCGAGCGGCACGAGTTCGAGGTCGTCGGCGACGAGGCGCGCACGGCTGTCGTCGCGATCGCACCCGGGCTCGGGATCCCGCGGCCGCGCCGGCTCGGCGAGGCGCGTGGGCTGCACATCCACGATGCCGATATGGAAGCGATCGTCGTGCGCACCTTCCGCTGGTCGCGCGGCGACTGGACGCTCGCCGCCGAGCGCCGTTTTCCGCGCTAGCCGGGCGGCAGCCGGTGCGCGCCCGGCCCGGTGAGCGGCCGGTGCTGGACGAAGCGGCGATGGAGGTAGAGCAGGAGCATCGCCCCGAGGAGCGAGAAGACGATCCCGCCGGCATGGCCGAGGAAGACCCACGCGACGATCCCGCCCACGAACGTCCCCGCGAGACCGAGCCCGATGGTGGCGAGGATCCCCATCGGGTCGGGCCCCGGCAGCGCGAGCCGCGCGAGCGCGCCGATGACGAGCCCTTCCAGGGCGAGGACGAGGATGAACCAGAGCACCATCGGGCCGAGCTCCTCCTAGGCTCGCAGGCTCTCGAGCAGACGCATCCGCGCGGCCGAGTACTCCTCGTCCTCGAGCACGCCCGAGTCGTGGAGCTCCTCGAGCAGGCCGAGGTAGTGAGCCGGATTGTCGGTCGGATCGCCGCCCGCGTCGACGCGGGCGTTCGCGAGAGGTGGAGCCTGTTGCATCCGCGCGCCCGGCTGAAGGGGGCCGAACCCGTGCATGCCGATGTCGTCCGGATCGATGCCGGCTCGCTTCAGCCGCTCTCGGTACTGCTCGACCCCGAAGCCGCGCTCGGGGAAGCGATAGGCGTCCTTTCCCCACAACGGCCGCTTCTGGACGAAGCGCCGGTAGATCACGACGAGACCGAGGGCGGCGATGAAGCTCGCGATGTTGGCCCAGGTGGCATCCGTCCCGAGGGCGCCGTAGAAGATCCCGTACCCGATCCCCGCCCCGCCGAGGCCGATCCCGATGGTGAGCCAGGGCGGCATGGGGTCGGGCCCCGGCAGCGCGAACCGCGCCAGCGCACCGGTGACGAAGGCGACGAACATGGCGCCGACCACGGCCCCAACCATGCGCGGAGACTAGCGCGGCGGCCGCGGGACACACTAGGTGCCGATTGCTACGCGGCGGTCTGCTCGAGCGCCTGCAGGTCGCGCCGCAGGTCCTTCACCTCGTCGCGGAGCTTGGCGGCGTACTCGAACCGCAGCTCCTCGGCGGCGAGGTACATCTCCTCCTCGAGCGTGACGACGAGCTTCTCGAGCTCGTCCCGCGACATCCCCTCGACCTTCGTCGCCCCGCGCCGGCGCCGCGACGACGGGACCGTCGGCGACTCGAGCTGGAGGAGCTCCGCGATGTCGGAGACGCCCTTGGCGATCGTCTGGGGGACGATCCCGTGCTCCTCGTTGTACGCGAGCTGGACGGCGCGGCGGCGATTCGTCTCGTCGAGCGCCTCCTTGATCGCCTCCGTCTGCTTGTCCGCGTACATCAGCACCTTGCCGTTGACGTTGCGCGCCGCGCGGCCGATCGTCTGGATGAGGCTTGTGCGCCCGCGCAGGAAGCCCTCCTTGTCGGCGTCGAGGATCGCGACGAGCGACACCTCCGGCAGGTCGAGCCCCTCGCGCAGCAGGTTGACGCCGACGAGGACGTCGAACTCGCCGAGCCGCAGCTCGCGCACGATCTGGATCCGCTCGAGCGTGTCGATCTCGGAGTGGAGATACCGCGCCTTGACGCCGGACTCGAGCAGGTAGTCGGTGAGGTCCTCGGCCATCTTCTTCGTCAGCGTGGTGACGAGGACGCGCTCTCCTGCAGCCTCGCGCCCGCGGATCTCGCCGAGAAGGTCGTCGATCTGGTTCTTCGTCGCGCGGAGCTCGACGTCGGGGTCGACGATGCCCGTCGGCCGGATCAGCTGCTCGGCGACGACCGTCGAGTTCCGGAGCTCGAACGGCCCCGGCGTCGCTGAGACGAATACGAGCTGCGGCACCTTGCGCAGGAACTCGTCGAAGCGGAGCGGCCGGTTGTCGAGCGCGGACGGGAGCCGGAAGCCGAAGTCGACGAGCGTCTGCTTGCGCGAGCGGTCGCCCTCGTACATCCCGCCGAGTTGCGGCACCGTCTGGTGCGACTCGTCCACGAAGACGACGAACTCGTCGCCGAAGTAGTCGAGCAGCGTGAACGGGTGCGTCCCCGCGGCGCGGCCCTCGAGGATGCGCGAGTAGTTCTCGATCCCGTTGCAGAAGCCGAGCTCCTTCAGCATCTCGAGGTCGTACTCGGTGCGCTGCCGGATCCGGTGCGCCTCGAGCAGCTTCCCCTCCTCCTCGAACATCGCGACCTGCTGCTCGAGCTCGTGCCGGATCTCGTCCACCGCGCGCTCGACGGTCGGCTGGGAGGTGACGTACTCCGTCGCCGGCCAGATGGAGAGGTTGTCGAGCTTCGCGAGCACCTCGCCCGTGAGCGGGTCGAAGTGCGTCATCGCCTCGACCTCGTCGCCGAAGAAGGAGATGCGGTACGCGGTCTCCTGGTTCGCAGGCTGCACCTCGACGACGTCGCCCTTCACCCGGAAGCGGCCGCGGCCGAGCATCGTGTCGTTGCGGACGTACTGCGAGTCGATGAGCTTGCGCAGGAGGAGGTCGCGGTCGTGCTCGGCGCCGACCTCGACGTAGATCATCCGCTCGCGCCACTCCTCCGGCGAGCCGAGGCCGTAGATGCACGAGACCGAAGCGACGACGACGACGTCGCGGCGCGTGAAGAGCGACGAGGTCGCGGAGAGCCGCAACCGCGCGATGTCGTCGTTCCTCGACGAGTCCTTCTCGATGTAAAGGTCGGCCTGCGGAACGTACGCCTCGGGCTGGTAGTAGTCGTAGTAGGAGACGAAGTACTCGACGGCGTTGTGCGGGAAGAACTCCCGGAACTCGTTGCAGAGCTGCGCCGCGAGGGTCTTGTTGTGGGCGATCACGAGCGCCGGGCGCCCGGTCTTCTCGATCGTCCACGCCATCGTCGCCGTCTTGCCCGTCCCGGTCGCGCCGACGAGCGTGTGGTAGCGCTCGCCCGCAAGGATCCCCTCCGCGAGCTTCTCGATCGCCTGCGGCTGGTCGCCGGTCGGGCGGTAGGAGGAGGTTGTGCGCAGCTCGGCCACGGGCACAGGGTATCCGTGTCGGACACGCCTCCTTACGGCGCGTACGCGGCGATCATGGCAGCGTTCGCGGGCGGGCTCGCAGCTGCGGGCACGCTCGCACGGGCGCTCGACCGCGATCCGCACGAGCACACGGCACTCGACCTCGCTGCCCTCGCGCTCGCGACGTTCAAGGCAGCCCGCACGATCGCGCGCGATCCGGTGACGAGCTTCATCCGGGAGCCGATCGTCGAGGAAAGGGACGAGGGTGGGCTGCACCAGGCGCTGGCCGAGCTCGTGACCTGCTCCCGCTGCGTTGGCACGTGGGTCGCCGCCGGGCTCGGAGCGACGCAAATCGTCGCGCCGCGCTTCGGGCGGCTGCTCACGTGGACGCTCGGGGCGGCCGGGCTGAACGACTTCCTCCAGTCCGGCTTCGCGGCTCTGAACCGCGATCAGTAGCCGAGCTGGCTCGCGTACGCGCGGCGATAGATCTTCTTCAGCCGCTCGACCTTGTCGACGTAGTCCCGCGTCTCCTTGAACTGGATCCCGACGTGCTCCCGCTGCCAGCGGTCGACGTTGTCCTCGCCCGCGTTGTAGGCGGCGAGGGCGAGCCGCTCTTCGTCGTGGTACCGGTCGAGGAGGTGCCGCAGGTACCACGCGCCGTAGCGGACGTTGATCTCGGGGTTCGTCAGGTCGGAGAGCCGGAAGTTGTGGCCGCCCGTGAACTGGGCGATGCCTTTGGCGGTGCTCGGCGTCAGCTGCATCAGGCCGACGGCGCCGGCGCCGGAATGGGCCTCCGGATCGAACTTGCTCTCCGTCTCGATGACCGCCGCGAGGAGCGCGGGGTCGAGTCGATAGTGGGCGGCGTGGCCACGGACGATCGCGGAGTAGCGCAGCGGATACCAGAGCCGCGCGTACCAGGTCGGCTCGGTCCGCTGGAGATAGAAGAACGCGCCGAGCGCCGCGACGAGGACCGCACCTACGACGATCCAGCGTCTCAGGACGACGGTCGTAGCGCCTCCAGCACTCCGGCGACGAACGCTTCGAGCTCCTCGAGCGAGCCGTCGTTCACGTAGCGGAAGTCCGCCCGCCGCACCTTCTCCTCTTCGGGCACCAGCCGATCCTCCCTCTCGGCGACGCCGTGCCGCCGCTCCTCCCGCACTCCGGCAGGAGCGGTCACGACCACGACCCGGTCGAAGCGCTCCTCACCGCCGGTCTCGTAGAGGAGCGGGATCTCTGCGACCGCGACGTCGGCGGTCTGCTCCCCCAGCCAGTCGTCGACCGCCGCCCGAACCCGTGGATGGAGCTCGGACTCGAGCCAGGCGAGCTCGGCGCGGTCGGCGAACACGATCCGCCCGATCGCCTCCCGGTCGACCCCGCCGTCGCGGAAGACGCGGTCGCCCCAGCGCTCGCGAAGAGCCGCCTGCAGCCCTTCGTCCTCGCGGTAGAGCGCATGGACGACGTCGTCGCTCGAGATCACGGCCGCGCCGTGTCTCGCGAACGCGCGCAGGGCCTCGCTCTTGCCGGCCGCGATGCCGCCCGTGAGTGCGACCGCGAGCGGCCGCTGCATCGCTATTCGGGAGCTGCCTCGTCGGAGGCGTCGGCCTCGGGCGCCTCGGCCTCTGCCTCGGCGGCCGGCTCGGCTTCCTCGGCTTCCGCCTCGGGCTCCGGCTCGGGCTCGAGCTCGGCCTCGGCCTCGAGCTCCGGCTCGGGCTCGTGCTCCGGCTCGGCCTCGGCGGCCGGCTCCGCGTCCTCAGCCGGCTCCTCGGCCGCGGGCTCGAGCGCCTCGGCGGGCGGAACCTCGTCGGCGAAGACCTCGTCGGACAGCCCGAGCGCGGGCGGCTCCCCCTCCTCGCCGGGCTTCGGCTGGATGGGCATGCCGTCCTCGACGCGCTTCAGCGAGAGCGAGAGGCGGCGCCGGTCGGCGTCGACCTCGAGAATCCGGACGTTCACCTGGTCGCCCTGCGAGACGATCTCGCGCGGGTTCTCGACGTGGTGCTGCGCGAGCTCGGAGATGTGGACGAGCCCCTCGACACCGGGGAGGATCTCGACGAAGGCGCCGAACGTGACGACCTTCGTCACGGTGCCCTGCACGACGTCGCCCTCCTGATAGCTCTCGAGCACCTGCTGCCACGGATCGGTCTGCGTCTGCTTGAGGCCGAGCGAGATCCGCTGCCGCTCACGATCGATGTCGAGCACCTGGACCCTGACGGTCTGCCCGATCTCGAGTACCTCGGACGGATGGTTGACGTGGCTCCACGAAAGCTCGGAGATGTGGATGAGGCCGTCCATCCCGTCGAGGTCGACGAAGGCCCCGAAGTCGACGATGTTGGAGATCGTCCCCTCGACGACGTCGCTCGGGTTGAGCCGGTCGAGGATCCGCTGCCGCTGCTCCTTGCGCTCCTCCTCGAGCACGGCGCGGCGCGAAAGGACGACGTTGTTGCGCGAACGGTTGAGCTCGATGACCTTGCACTCGAGCTCCTGGCCGAGGAACTCGTCGAGGTCCTGCACGCGGCGGATGTCGACGAGCGACGCGGGCAGGAAGCCGCGCACGCCGAGATCGAGGATCAGGCCGCCCTTGACGACCTCGATCACGCGCCCGGTGACCGGCTCGCCCTTCTCGTGGGCGCTCTCGATCGCCTTCCACGCGATCTCGAAGCGGGCGCGTTTCTTCGAAAGGATCAGCCGTCCCTCGGCGTCCTCTTTCGTGAGCACGAGCGCGGCGATCTCGTCGCCGAGCGAGACCTCGTCCTGGGGGTTGATCGAGCGGCGGATCGACAGCTCGGAGACCGGGATGACGCCCTCCGACTTGTAGCCGATGTCGACGAGCACCTCGTCCTTGTCCACGCGGACGACGGTGCCGTTCACGACCTGCCCCTCCTCGATGGTGGGGAAAGTGGATTCGTAGTCGGGGACGAGCTCTCCGCTCTCGGGGTCCGTCGTCCAGACGCCTTCCTCGAGCCGAGGATCGTTGATTGTCTCGTTCGCCATGTGCGGCGAGCCAATATACCGGCGGTCCGTCAGGCTCGTCCGGGGGCCGGGGCTAGGCTGCGACGGATGGACGAGCGGTATCCGATCGGCGCCACGGCCTCCTGCGCGGTGCACGTCCTGCGCCATGACGGCGACGGAGGCGGCTACGGGGGCTGGTCGACGACGATCGGGCTCCGCAGCGGCGAGGCGACGATCCGCGTTCCCGGGCATTACGCCGGCGTCCTCGCGGAGCGCCTTCGAACAGCCGCGGAGCGGTTCGAGCCCGGCCGCCGGCTCGCTCGGGACGAGTACCTCGACATGACGGCGCTCGCGACGGACGACGTCGAGACGCTCGCGCTCTCCTCCACCGCGCGCTCGCCGGTGCGCGTGACGATCGAGGTGCCGCGCGACGAGATCGAGGAGCTCGCCTCGCTCCTCGCCGAGGCGCAGCAGGTGATCGAGACGCTGCGTCAGGGCCTGGGCTTCGTCCCCGACTCGCTGCCCGAGGCACTGTGAGCGCGCTCGTCCACTACTGCACCGCAGGGGCTCGCGTCGCAGAGCGGGCGCTCGTGCAGCGGCCGCGGATCGGTCGCGAGGAACGTCTCGTCTTCGTCGTTGGCTGCCCGCGTTCGGGGACGACGTTCCTCGGCCGCGCGATCGGCGGCCTCCCGGGCTTCGTCGACTTCGGCGAGGTGACGCCGTGGAAGGCTGCGCTCCCCTCGGACCCGTCCGCCGAGGAGCTGCGGCGGATCCTCGAGCGCATCCGCCGGCTCGGGCTGGCCTGGGGGCTCCGCGGCGTCGAGCAGACCCCCGAGACCGCGCACGTCCTGGCCGCGGCGCTCGAGGCGTACCCGCAAGCACTCGCGGTGCATGTGCTACGCGACGGCCGCGACGTCGTCTGCTCCCTGCTCGAGCGCGGCTGGCTCAACGCGGAGAACCCTGGACGCGACGACGCGAAGCTCCCCTACGGGTCGGAACCGCGGTTCTGGGTCGAGCCGGAGCGGCGCGAGGAGTTCGCCCAGGTCAGTGACGCCCGCCGCTGCGCGTGGGCGTGGCGCTGCTACGTGGAGGCGGTGCGGAGTGCCGGCGCGGGCGACCGCCTGCTCGAGGTGCGCTACGAGGGTCTCGCGACCGTGGCGGACCGGCTCGCGGAGTTCCTCGGCGCGAACGTCGCCTCGACGCACCGGGCGCTCGACCCCTTCCGTGACTCCTCGATCGGCCGCTGGCGCCGCGACCTCACACCCGAGCAGGTCGCCGATGTCGAGGCGGAGGCCGGCCCGCTTCTGGCCGAGCTCGGGTACCCCTAGACCCCCGGCCGGGCTTCATACGCCCCTAACAGGACTCTCGCTACCCTCGACACATGTCCTCTTGGATCGAAATCGTGCTCCTGTACGTCCTGGGAATGGGCCTGCTGGGCTGGCTCGGCGGCATCTCGTCCGCGGCGGACGCGATCGAGCGCTGGGGCCGCGAGACGGCCGAGCGCCGGCGCTGCGCAGCCGAGTCCTGCTCGTAGTCCTCCCCTAGCCGCGGCGCGTCGCGTCAGGCGGTCTGCTGCTTCGTGCCCGGCACCTGCTCACCGGTGTTCGAGCCAGGCTTCCACCTCACGCAGTGTCATGTCGCTCCGATCCTCCACGCGTTTGCGCGCGGTGTCGATCAGGGCGTACCCGTAGGTCGAATGGCGGAGCTCGAGTCCCCCCGCATGGGCGCGCCTCTGCAGCTTCATCCGCAAGAGGGTCTCGGCCTTCGCCGCGTTTGCCCCGCCCCATTCCTCCTCGATCGCTCGTGTCCGAGGCCGCCCCACCGGCGCCCCCGCCCGCAGGCGGGGGATCCCCCCGTCGTCACGCCGCGGGGTATTCACCGGATCCAGTCCGGTGCTGCCTCGATCTCCGTCTCCCCTTCGGTCGGCTGCGAGCCGTTATCGCCCTCGAACCCGGGCGCCTGGACGCCCGCTGCGCGCTCGGCCTTCTTCGCGCGCTTGCGCTCGCGCCGCTCCTTGACCGCGAGCTCCCGCGCCCGCTTGGCATGCGTCTGCTGCTTCTTGGCCGCCAAACGCCGCTCCCTTCTCTCGTCGAGCGGTAGCCGCAGCGTCGCAAAGCCCGCTGCAGCTCACCACTCGGAATTCAGGCCGACGCCAGTGTGACGTTGGTCGCCTGCGGGCCCTTCTCGCCCTGCTCCGCCTCGAACTCAACCTTCGCGTTCTCAGCGAGAGACTTGTAGCCCTCGCCGACGATCGCGCTGTGATGGACGAACAGGTCCTTGCCGCCGTCGTCGGGAGTGATGAACCCGTACCCCTTGTCGGCGTTGAACCATTTCACGGTTCCGGTTGCCATGGATAAACACCTCCTCTACTGCTGGTCAAGAACGGGCAGAAGAGGCGCACTCGCGCTTCCGGTACTCGCTCAAGTAGTCCACCGACCCTAGCAGGCGCTTCAGGAGGCCTCGCGCTCGCTCGCCCGCGCGGCGTCCCGGCGTGACCCCCGACGCGACGACGCACAGCTAGAGCTGTGTGCCGCCTGGCTGACCCGGTACGGCTAGTCCTCGGGCGCATTCATTCTCTAGCTGGTCAGCTGGTTGTGAATGGGGAAGGCCGTCTCCTGCGGAGGGGTGGGGAATCCGCCGGCGATGCCCGCGCTCATGGTCGGCATCAGCGTCTCGTCGCGGAAACGCTCCCAGGTCTCTTGCGATTCATTGACTGCGACGATCGTCCACCCGTCAGCTGACGGGCCAGCTGCGTGAAAGATCTGGCCCTCTGGGAGGCTGCCGTCGCTTGGATGCACCGCAGCGATTGAAGCCTCGTACTGCTCCTTCGTCCCCCCGGGAAAGTCGTGAACGATGCCCTACGCCATCCGACGCTCCTTTTCGTGATTCCCAGTCTGCCCCGCGCATCGACTATCGCACGCGCACTGGGGCCAGGCGAGGGAACGCTCGCCCTGCGCCATTGTTCAGGAATGTCGTCTGACGCCACCCCGCAATGGCGGGAGAGTCGGGAAGCCGTCTAGGCGGGCTGGTTGAGGTCGCCGAGGTCGCGGAGAAGGGTGCGAAGCTGGTTGAAGCGTTTGGGGCCGAGTCGCTGCGTCCAGGTGTCTTCTACTTCGGCGACGGCTTCGCGGATGGTGGTTGCGGCTCTGGTTCCGCGGTGGGTGAGGGCGATTCGTTTGGAGCGTTTGTCGTCGGGGTCGGGTTGGCGTTTGAGGTAGCCGAGGTGCTCGAGTTGGCCGAGTAGGTGGTTGAGCGCCTGCTTGCTGATGCCGAGTCGGGCGGCGAGGTCTGAGGGCCGCTCGCCTTGTGGGCCGGGGTATTGGACGACGATGAGGTAGGAGGCGTCGAAGTCGGCGAAGCCGTCTGCGTGCAGTCGTTCGAGCATGTGTTCTTGTACTGCCTCCCATGGGATGCGCAGCAGGGCCCCGATCATTGGTGGCCCGAGCGGGTCCGAGGTGATCTCAGACGATTTCATAAAGCGACTTGACAATACCTGTAATGAGGTCTACAGTCAAGCCACTTTACCAGCCACGCACGAAGGAGGAACGACAATGGCCACGAGCACACGCGAGGAGATCAAGGTCGGAGGGATGGCGATCCGCTTCCTGGTCGAAGGCTCACAGACGTCAGGTTCGGTTGCGATCTTCGAGTTCGACGTTCCCGCCGGAGCGAGGATTGCGGGCGCCCACAGCCACGACGGCTACGACGAGACGATCTACGGGCTCGAAGGTGTCCTGACCTGGACGATCGAGGGTACGCCGACCGAGGTCGGCCCCGATGAGGCGGTCTTCATCCCCCGCGGCGCCGTCCACCAGTTCGACAACAGAGGCGAGCTCGACGCGAAGGCGCTCGCCATCGCCACCCCCGGCAGCATCGGCCCCGACTTCTTCCGCGAGGCGGGAGCGATCCTCGACGCCGCCGCCGGCGGCCCGCCCGACCTGGCCGCGCTCGGCGTCGTGATGCGCCAGCACGGACTCACACCCGCCTCCTAAGGGCCGCTGACCAAGACCAGCCATGACCCTCTCGGCCCCCACCCGCCTGAACCGACTACGCAGCGTGCGCCCCGTGCGCCCGGCCAACACCACGGCCCCAGCCGCCACCAGCCAAGTTGTTCTCATGGTCGACTTCAGCTCGCCCGAGGGACGCACCTGGTGGGCCGTCGGGGTGGGCGACACCCTCCCCGATGCCCTCGCCTTCGCCCAAGACAGCTGCCCCACCGACGCAACCTGGCCACCGACCCGCTGGAACGAGCTCTATGGCGACTAGTCACATCCCCTTCGCCAACGGCGAGCAGATCGTCCACAGCCAGGGGCGGCAGGGCCGCTTCGTGATCGCGCGCGAAGACCTGACGATCACCCACGCCCGCTACGCGGCGGGCGAGCGCGTCGCCGGCCGGCACATCCACCACCAACACACCGATACCTTCTACATCCTCGAGGGAGAGGTGATCTTCGAGATCGGCCCCGGAGCCGAGACGATCACCGTCTCCGCAGGCGGATTCGTCGCCGCGCCGGCGGGGCTCGCCCACTCGTTTCGCGTCGGCGACAGCGGCCCCGCGAGCTGGCTCACCATCCACGCACCCGACGGCGGCTTCGCCGCCTTCATGCGCGGTCTCCGCGACGGGATCCAAGTCGAGTGGGACATCGCGCCGGTCCCGGCCGACGGAGGCCTGCCCGCACACCAGGTCATCATCAGCCGCCCACCCCGAGGGAAGTGACACTCGCTTGGGCCAGTGTTCCGGAATGAGTCCTGAGGATGTCCAGGCGCGAGCCGGAGCGCCGAGTAGGTTGGCAGGCGGAGATGCGCGACGAGATAGTGCTCGAGGAGGTCGACGCCGACAACTGGCGAGCGTGCGCCGCCTTGGAGGTCGGAGACGAGCAGACGGAATTCGTCGCGCCGGTTTCCTACTACCTCGCCCTCTGCGCATACGGGGACAGTCCCTGGCGGCCGCTGGCGGTTAGAGCCAGAGACGGCGTGGTTGGCTTCGTCATGTGGGGCCGCGATCCGGCCGACGGCAACTTCTGGATCGGCGGGTTGGTGATCGACCGCCGCCATCAGCGTCGGGGGTACGGTCGAAAGGTGGTCCGGAAACTGCTCGGACACGCAGCAGCCGAAGGCTATGCGTCAGCGGCGCTGAGCTACAACCCCCGGAATTCCGCTGCTCGTGCACTGTACGCAGGCCTGGGCTTTGAGGAAACCGGAGAGTTTGAAGGCTCGGAGACCGTGGCTCGACGGCCCCCGTAGGCGATCCCGAATACCGGATTACTGGGCTGGGCCAGTGTTCCGGAATGACCCCTGAGGCGACGTGGACACGGAGCGTGATGTCCGTCATGCTCCCCGGCTGGTTGGACGAGTCGGTCTCACGTGATCCGGACGAGGTTCTGTCGGGGCTGCTGTTCGGGTTTCTCGGAACGCAGCTGCTGTACGTCGTCGCCGAACTCGGAATTGCGGATCTCATCGACGAAGAGCCGGAAGCAGTCGACGTTCTTGCATCGCGAGCGGGAGCTGTACCCGACGTGCTCTATCGATTCCTGCGAGCACTGGCGTCTCTAGGAGTGTTCGCCGAGGTGGAGGAGCGGGTGTTCTCCCACACAGCCAGCTCACTGCTGCTTCGGCGCGAATCGGGCACAGGATGGCTCGAATTCGCGCTCGTATATGGGAGCGTCTACCGTGCGTTCGCTGAGGCAGTCCCTGCTGCGAGGAGCGGCGAGAACATGTTCGAGCGTGCATCGAGTGCGGGCTGGTGGGACTGGCTGGCCGGCCGACCGGAGCTGGGAGCGTCGTTTAATCGCGCGATGCAGGCGGGCGCACAAGCACGACTCGCTGCCCTGGAGAACTTTCCGTGGCATCAGACCGAGACCGTCGTCGATGTAGGCGGAGGCAACGGCACCCTCATCACGGGCTTGCTCGAACAGCACCTTCACCTACGTGGCGTGACCTTCGATCTTCCCGAGGTCGCTGAAGCCGCATCGGTCCGGATCGCCGCTGCGTCCCTAGGCGATCGGTGCTCGGTAGAAGCAGGAAGCTTCTTCGAACGGGTGCCGGAAGGCGGCGATGTCTATCTGCTCGCAAAGGTGCTTCACGACTGGGACGACGCCGCCGCACTGGAGATCCTGAAGTGTGTTCGCGCCTCCGCCACGGCGGAAACACGGCTGCTCGTCCTCGAGTCAGTTGTGACCACAGACACCAGCTCGCAAAGGACGAAGTTGCTCGACCTTGTCATGCTCGCGCTCGTAGACGGGCGCGAACGAACAGCCGATGAATGGCAGCGGCTCCTCAACCAGGGCGGGTGGCTCGCTACTTCCGTTGAGAATGGTCTCATCGAGGCACAGGCGGCGAGCCGCTAGAGCGTCCGACGGTGCCCTCACCTGGGCCAGTGTTCCGGAATGACGCCTGATCGAGCTAAGCCGTTCACTCGCGATACTGAGCGCGAGTGTCGGCGAGCATGAATCCGGTGGGGGCGGTACATCGTGGCGCTGCGGCGGTTGTGCTCGACGCTGAGCGCCGCGTTCTACTGGTGAAATGGAAACGGTCGCCCGGCTTCTACGGGCTGCCCGGTGGCCACATTGAAGACGGCGAAGAGCCGCACGATGCGGCAGTGCGCGAGCTCAGCGAGGAAGCGGGTCTCGAAGCGCGCGTATCTCGGCTCGTCGGCTTCTACTCCTTCAATCGCGACGACAGACAGCCGTATCTCGCCATGTACGCCTATCTCTGCACGATCGTGAGTGGGACACCTGTTGTGCGCGCACCACGCGAGATCTCCGAGATCGGGTGGTTCGATCCCCTCGCCCTCCCAGACCCTCTGGAAAACGTTGCCCCTCAGGCAATCCCTGACGCGCTCGCGGGCAACTTTGGAACCGTGAGGACGGACCTTTTCTGGCGACCGACATGACCGACGGGCCGCGCATCGCGGTGCGTTTTCGGCCCAGCGACCGTCGCATGGGCCAGTGTTCCGGAATGACCCCCGAGCGGATCGCTTGACGGTGATCGTGGTGCTAACGATGATGGCGTTATGACAGAGTTCTTCCCGCTCTCGCCTCTTTCGCTCGACCCGCTGATCGGAGAGGCCAAGCGGCGGATGAGGCGGAGACGGTTTCTCGTCGCCGTAGCGGCCATTGCCCTCGCCGCTGTGGGGGTGGGAGCGGCCCTGGCTCTACGTGGGGCATCGGTGACCGCCCCGGCAAAGAGGCAGAGCCGGATCCGGGTCGTCTTGACCGCGAAGAACCATCAGCCACGCGTCAGCAACAGCCCCTACAAGCACTGGTGGTATTCGGTTGAAGTCACAACCGCCACAGGGAAGTCAGTCGCGGCCATGCTGCATCTCCGGATTCTCTCGGGCCGCACCCCGCTGGAGGGAGTCGGCTTGGTCACGCTCACGAAGAGAGGCTCCGACCACTGGAGCTCCGCGATTGGCGGCGAAGCCAGCGTGCTACACCGCCTGCCGCGGGGAAAGAAGCTCATCTTCCAAGCGGTCGTGAGGGCCAAGGGCGTGACCGTCAAGCGGAACTGGCCGATCGTCGTTCGCTGACTCCGGGCTACGGGCCGCTCGTCTGGGCCAGTGTGTTCAGGAATGACCCCTGAGGCTGTGGCTGCGGCGTCGCCGCCGTAGTACCACGAATCCGGTCACGATCAGGACCACGAGCGCCGCCGTGAAGAGCCAGGAGAGCGCATTGACCCATGAGGGGTGGTGTCGGCCGGAGTGCATGTTGCCGCTGGCCAATATGGCGACGTTGACCGCGATCATTACGCCCACGCAGATCGCAGCGAGCCACCGCAGCCTCATGCGCTCCATTCTCTCAGCCAGAGGGAAAGCCGCTCGCTTGGGCCAGTGTTCCGGGACCCCTGACGCGAGGCGCTAGGTTCCAAGCGTGGATAAAGCCCCACGTACCGCGACCAGTTCGTCGGATGGTTGGTCGAGCGGCATCCGGCACTCGTGCCGATCCGCGACGAGCATCTAGCCGATAACGGCGACCTGCTCCCACACGTGTTCTTCGGAGACGTGACCAGGTACGGGTCATCCCTGGCTCGCGAGGACGCGGATGCCAAAGAACTTGATCGGCTGCTGGCAGACCTCGACGACGCGCTGTCTGATGGCGAAGCCGACGACGAGGTGACGAATCTGATCTGGGTGTCGTTCGTGGAGAACGCTCAGGGTGTCTCCGGCGAGGACGAGGACGCGTTGCGGCGTCAGCTTCGCCGGTATCCCCACCTGGCGAGCGCGCTGGCCCACTACGAGTGACAGGTCGTTCGGCTGGGCCAGTGTTCAGGAATGACCCCCGGCGCTCCGAAGCTCCTTTGCCCACGACCAGAGAATCGCGCTGCTCATGCCAAGCTCGAAGAGAGCCATGGGCACGAACGGAATGAACAGGAGGTACCAGACTCCGCCGTGGGAGACGGCAGTGGCCAGCACCCAGCAGAGAACGCCGACCGCCACGAAGCGCACGAGACTCCGCGTGAGGAGCCATAGCTCCGACACTGCTCTCCGCATGCGGGCGTTATAGCTCTCGCATGGGCGAGTGTTCCGGGATGACCCCTGACGAGCGCCCCGTCAGATCCGTCAACCTTGGTTGCTAGGCCATCGGCGGGCCTTGACGGATTCATCGCTCGACACTTCTCACCCGTCGCGGGTTCGGAACATGACAGACCCGCGCCGGGTTAGGTCGTCATCGTCGTCCTCGCAGCGCCGCCGGCCTCCGCCAACCTTCTCCTTGATCCCTCCATGCCGCCCTCGACCGCGCCCTTGCCCGCGGACTCTGCAATCTCCTCCTCGTCCTCCCACCGGCAAGGCCGGCGATCCTCGTCGAGTCGTCGGTCGCGCGGAAGACGAATCACCGTTCGTCGGGCTGCTACCGGCCGAAGCGGTGTAGGCGCGAAATCCGGTCGAGCGGATCATTCGCCCTGTGATAGTCCGACGCTTGACTGGGTTCGTACTGCGAATCAGTCTGGGCTGACGTGGGGGCCGAGTCATTTCCGGGCCGGCTCCGCCCCTAACGCCTACCGTACGGCCTGGTAACTGAGGGGGGTAACAACATGAGGCGCACTATCCTCGCACTCGGCGCGATCGGGCTGGCGCTTGCTCTCGCAGGCGGCGCCTGGGCGGGCAAGCGGTACATCATCACGTCTACGCATCAGGTGAAACCCGGCGTCCTGACAGGCGCGAACTTGAAGAATCACTCGGTCGGGCTGCGTCAGCTCGACAAAGCCGTCCAGAAGGACATGCACTCGGGCGGACCGCAGGGCCCGGCGGGGCCGGCGGGACCGAAGGGCAACACCGGTGCGACGGGGCCACAAGGTCCGATCGGCCCGCAGGGACCGAAGGGCGACACCGGCGCGCGAGGCCCATACGGGATCATCGCGTTCGCCGAGGTCAACAACGGCTCCTCATGGGCACTCACGGCTATGCCTCTCGCACTACCGGATGCGAACGCGGGCTACGAGGACGCCGGAGTCGTGCGCGATATCGGGGCCGCGTCAAGCTTCACCGGAGTCACGTTCACCGGCAGCGGGCCGCTGACCGACAGGGTGTGGATAACGGACGGTGGCGAGGCGTTCTCGCCGGGGATGCACGCCGTGTCCGATGGCTTCGACTTCACGAGCGGCTCCGACAACGGCGACGGCAGCTTCCACATGATGACGGGCAGCCACGCGGGGCAGGACCTCACGGTCAGTGAGATCCAGGCGGACTATGCGGGCTACGAGGCGTACGGGTGGGTTGGCGTGACCGGTGACGGCACAACCAGCGTCTCCGGGCACATCGGCTCGATCGGCGGCAACCCGCTGTCCGCCGACGCGACCGTCGACTCTACGACCGCAGCGGTTCACTAGCCGTCAGATGGCGTGAGAGGGGCGGCCTGTGGCCGCCCCTCGGCATCCTACGAGCTGCGGAGCGCCCGATGAACGAGAAGTGGACAAAGATGCCGCCAGGAGTCTCTGGCGCGTCGGCGACTCCCCAGCCCTCCTCGTCGTGCCATTGTCTGACAACGGCGCGTGTCACCAGCGCATCGTAGGGTCAGGCGTTTGGACTGACGATTGGGCCAGTGTTGTTCGCCCGCTTCGCTGGCTTGCTGTGGCGGCGCGGTGGGCTGCGATGGACCGGAATCACCGTTTGCTCGGTACTCGCCTTGGTCGGATTCGTCGCCGGGATCTTCTACCTCGGGGAAGGCTTCACCAAGGGCGTCGTATCGACCTGGGCGGGGGCTGCGCTGCTCGCCGTCTTCGCTGTTGTGCTTTGGCCTCGCGGTCGGCATTCAGCGGCAGCTTCCACAGAGAACGGCCAGCTCCCGGCATAGGTGCGAACAACTCGCCTGAGCCACGTCCTCTCGCCTGACGAGGTCTAGCTCTTCGCGTCCGCCCAGGAGTCGCCCGCGCCCACGTCCACCGTGAGCGGCGGGTCGAGCGGATATGCCGAGCACATCTCCTCGCGGACGAGCTCCTTCACGACAGAGGTCTCCGCGTCGGGCGCCTCGAGCAGCAGCTCGTCGTGCACCTGGAGGACGAGCTTCGCGCTCCTCCCCTCCTCGCGCAGGCGCCGCTCGATCGCGACCATCGCGACCTTGATGATGTCCGCGTTCGAGCCCTGCATCACGAAGTTGACCGCGACGCGCTCGCCGAACGCGCGCGTCGCGCGGTTTCGCACCCGCAGCTCCGGCACCGGGCGGCGCCGCCCGAGCAGGCTCGTGACATAGCCGTCCTGCTCCGCCTGCTCGATCGTCCGCGAGATGAAGTCCTGCACGAACGGGAAGCGCGCGAGGTACGCGTCGATGTATTCCTGCGCCTGCTCGCGCGGGATCTCGAGGTTCTCGGAGAGGCCGAACGCCGAGATCCCGTAGACGATCCCGAAGTTGATCATCTTCGCGATCGAGCGCTCACCCGGCGTCAGCTTCGCCGGATCGACGCCGAGCACCTCGGCCGCGGTCGCGGTGTGGATGTCCTCCCCGCGCGCGAACGCCTCGCGCAGCTTCGGCTCGCCGGAGACGTGCGCGAGGATGCGCAGCTCGATCTGCGAGTAGTCGGCCGAGATGAGGCGCGCGCCCTGCTCGGAGACGAACGCCGAGCGGATCTCGCGGCCGAGCTCGGTGCGGATCGGGATCGACTGGAGGTTCGGGCTCGTCGTCGAGAGTCGCCCGGTCGCCGCGACGGTCTGGTTGAACGTCGTGTGCAGGCGCCCGTCCTCGCCGATCATCTCTGGGAGTGGCTGGAGGTACGTGTTGAGGAGCTTCGAGAGCTCGCGCCACTCCTCGATCACCGCCACGATCTCGTGCTCGGCCCGGATCGCGCGCAGCACCTTCGTGTCGGTCGAGTAGCCGGTCTTGCCCTTGCGGCCGGGCGTGAGCTCGAGCTTCTCGAACAGGATGCGCCCGAGCTGCATCGGCGAGCCGAGCACGAACTCCTCGCCGGCGAGCTCGTAGGCGCGCGACTCGAGCTCCTCGACGCGGTCGGCGAGGCGCGCCGTGATCTCCCCCATGCGGTAGGTGTCGATGCGGACGCCCGCCTCCTCCATCCGGCGGAGGACGCCCACGAGCGGCATCTCGACGTCGCGGTAGAGCGGTTCGGCGCCGCGCTCGCGGACGCGATCGAGCAGCGGCTCGCGCAGGCGCAACGTCACGGCAGCGTGGCGGACGAGGCGCGCGGTCTCCTCCTCCGCCTCGGGCTCCGGCTTCGCCTCGACTGCGTATTCGGCCTCGAGGTCGTCGAGGAGGTACTCGCTGCGCGCAGGCTCGATCAGGTACGCGAGGATCATCGTGTCGTCGGCGGCCTCTACGCGCAGTGCCTTGGCGTCGTGGGCGACGAACGTGCCCTCGAGCCGCTCCGGCCGAAGCGCGACGACCACCTCGTCGCCGAGCGCGACGGCGACACGCCCTTCGTCCGCCGCGATCCCCGCGATCGAGTCGACCCGCGGCACCTCGCCCTCCCGCCAGGACACGGCGGTGCCGGCCGAGATCCGCTCGCGCGCCGGAACCGCCTCGTCGAGATCCTCGACCCGCCCGAGCAGCGCCCGGAACTCGAAGCGGCGGAAGGTCTCGCGGAGCTCGGCGCGGTCGGGCGGCGCGAGGACGAGCTCGGCGGGATCGCTGTCGACGTCGAGGTCGCGGCGCATCGTCGCGAGCACCTTCGCCGCGCGCGCCTGGTCGGCGAACTCCGTCAGGCTCTTCCGCCGCGCCGGCGAGAGCTCGTCGACGTGCTCGAGCACCTCCTCGAGCGACCCGTACTGCGCGACGAGCTGGCCCGCGGTCTTGTCGCCGATCCCCGGGACGCCCGGGATGTTGTCGGACGTGTCGCCCTTGAGTCCGATGAAGTCAGGGATCTGGTCGGGCCGGATCCCGTAGCGGGCCTCGACGCGCTCGGGCGTGTAGACGTTGACGTCGCTCACGCCGCGCGGCGTCATCATCAGGCAGACGTTCTCCGAGACGAGCTGGAACGCATCCCGGTCGGTCGAGACGACGCAGGTCTTGATCCCGGCCTCGTCGGCGCGGGTCGCGAGTGTCGCGATCACGTCGTCGGCCTCCCAGCCCTCGAACTCGAGGTTCCGGTAGCCGAACGCCTCGACGATCGGCCGGAAGTGCGGGAACTGCTCGCGGAGGAGATCCGGCATCGGGCGGCGGCCCTCCTTGTAGACGACCTCGACCGCTTCGGCCTGCGCCGCGCGGTGCACCGGACGCGTGTCCCAGGCGACCGCGACGCCCTTCGGCCGGTAGTCCGAGAGGAGCTTGAAGAGCATGTTCGTGAAGCCGAGCAGCGCGCCCGTCGGGAAGCCCTCGGTCGTCGCGAGCTCCTCCGGTAGCGCGAAGAAGGCCCGGTAGGCGAGGTTGTTGCCGTCGACGAGGAAGAGCTCGGCGTCGCGAGCCGGCGCGTCGTTGAGGTCGAGCTCGGCCCCCGTGAGCGTCTTCGGCGACATCTCTGCGAGTGTACGGCCCGGTGAATTCCAACCCAGTGGGGATCGTCCCCTTTGCAGACGAGCACCTGGACGCGGCGGCCGAGATGCTGGCGGCGCGGCACGCCCGGCATCGCGAAGCCGAGCCGCTGCTGCCGGCAGACGTCGACTTCCGTGCCCAGGTCGAGAGCGAGTGGTCGGTGGAAGGCGCGAGCGGCGTCATCTCGCCTCACGGCTATCTCCTCGGGCGGCCGGCGCACGGATGGTTCACGGTCGGCATCGGCGGCCACGCGGTGGACGGCGACCGCGAGCACGCCCGCGACCTCTACGCGGCGGCGGCGCAGCGATGGGTCGACGCCGGCCGGACGCAGCACGCGATCTATCTCCCGTCGTCCGACGAACCGCTCGTCGACGCGTGGTTCCGCCTGAGCTTCGGCGCCTCCGGCGTCTTCGCCATGCGCGAGACGGCATCGGAGGAGCCGTTCGACGGCGACGTGACGATGCGCCCGGGCGGACCGGACGACTTCGGCACGGCGGCGCGGCTCGAGATCGCGATGCACGAGGCGATGAAGCCGTCGCCGAGCTTCTCCGACATCCCGCTCAAGAGCCCCGAGGAGACCGAAGCGGAGTGGCGCGAGGACGACTTCTCGCCGTACGAGCTCTTCGTCGCCGAGCGAGACGGCGGTGTCGTCGGCCACCTCCTCCTCTACCGGCGCCCACACGACCTCCGCGTCCCTGCCGGTTCGATCGACCTCGCGCCAGCCTCGACCTACCCGGACGCACGCGGCACAGGAGCCGGGCGGGCGCTGACCGCCCACGGGATCCGCTGGGCATACGAGAACGGCTACACGGCGATGACGACCGACTGGCGGATGACGAACCTGTGGGCATCGCGCTTCTGGCCGAAGCGCGGCTTCCGCACGACGTTCCTGCGGCTCTACCGCTCCATTCCCTAGTGGCTCGCGTTCCGCTGCTCTCGGGCACGCGCCTCGTCGTGGCCTCCGCGCCCGCCGACGCGCGTGTGTTGCGCCCACCGCCTCCCGGCCGCGGCACCGATGTCGACGCGGCGACGCGCGAGGCGCTGCGCTTCCCGCTCGACGGCCCACCTCTCGCGGAGCTCGTCAAACCCGGCTCGCGCGCAACCATCGTCGTCGAGCCGCCGGCGTTGCCGATCGCGGGCGTCCTCCTCGATCCGCGCCGGCAGGCGATCGCCGCCGTGAGCGAGACGCTCGACGAGCTCGGCGTACCGAGCGCGCACCAGACCCTGCTCGTCGCCGGCGGGCTCGCCCGCCGCGCCGGCCGGGCGGAGGCGGCTGCGCTCGTCACGCCGGAGTTTCGCCGCCGCTTTCACGGCCGGCTCGCGGTGCACGACGCGGCCGACCCGGCGCTCGCCGGGGTTCCGGAGGGCGCCCCGCGCGTGCGTGTCGCGCGCGAGCTCGTCGAGACCGACCTAGTGGTCGTGGTCAGCGCTGCGGAGACCGTCCTCCACGGCGGGCCGGCGTCGCTGCTCGCCGCCGCCGACGCCGAGACGCAGCGCCGCGCCTCCGCGGAATCGCTGCTCGTGACCGGAGGCTCGGAGGGCTGGCGGCTCGCGACCCTCGTCGAGCAGGCGCTGGCCGCGCGCGTCCCGCTCTTCGGCGTGTCGCTCGTCCTCAACCACCCGCAGTTCACCGGGCCGCTTCGCGGCTACCCCTACGAGCTCGAGGCGGCGGACAGGATCGCGCGGTCGCCGCTGCGCCACGCGTTCGCCCTCGCCCCGGAGCCGGTGCGGCGCCGCGTGCTGCGCTCGTTGCGGGGGACGGGCACCGCGGCGGCGGTGCTCGCCGGCCCTCCCTCCGTCGCACACGCCGAGGCGCTGCTCCGCGCGATCGAGCTGCGTCGCGCCGGACTCGACGAGCCGCTGGACGCGCTCGTGATCGGGATCCCGGCGACGACGCCCTTCCTGCCGCGCGAGAAGCCGAATCCGCTCCTCGCGGCCCACCTCGGCCTCGCCCACGCGCTCGGTCTGTGGCGGGACGCCTTCCCCGTCGCGGAAGGCGGCATCGTCATCCTCGTCCATCGCTTCCGGCGGGTCTTCGCGCGGCCGACACAGCAGCCGTACCACGTCTTCTTCCGCTCCGATCCGATAGCCCGCGACGCGGACCTGCTCGCCGCCGCGGAGGAGGGGGTCTCGGCCGACGCACGCGCGGTCGAGGAGTACCGGGCGGGCCGCACGGTGCACCCGCTGCTGCCGTTCCGCGACTGGGAGGCCTGCCGCCCCGCGCTCGACCGGCTCGGCGCGGTCTACGTCGCGGGCGCGCGCGACGCCGCCGCCGTCCGGCAACTCGGCTTCGTCCCTATCGGTGGGATCGGCGCGGCCCTCCAGATGGCCCGCGGGCACCGCGGCCACGACGCACGCATCGGCTTCCTCCTCGCGCCGCCCTACTTCCCGCTCGCCGTCCGCGAGCCTCGCGATTCGTAATCAGATGTGCAACGGATTAGGATCGAAGCCCCCCGCACACGCCGCCAGCCGCAACGCGGGGCCGGCACGGGGGCGCCGGTCGTCGAGGAAAGGACGAGCATGAGCATGAGGAGACTGGGGAGCTTCTTGCTCCTCGCGGGGGCCACCGCGGTGCTGGCAACCGCCGCCGCGAGCGCACACACGCTCACGGGTAGCCACGCAAACGGACTGCCGAACACCTGCAGCAAGCCCGTGGGCAACGGAAAGTATGTGATCGCCAGCGACTTCCCGCTTCAGGGATCGCTGCGCCCGCTCTCAGTGCAGATGTCCCAGGCGATCAAGTTCGAGCTGAAGCAGATGCACTACAAGATCGGCAAGTACACGGTGCAGTACGTCAGCTGCGACGACTCAACCGCGGCCAAGGGCTCGTGGGATCCGCAGACCTGCACGAACAACGCGAACAGCTACAAGTCCGTCTCGAACCTCCTTGGGGTGATCGGGACGTACAACTCCGGCTGCGCCGAGATCATCGCGCCGATCCTCAACCGCGCTCCGGGCGGCGGGATCCCGATGATCAGCCCGGCGAACACGTACGTAGGCCTGACGAAGGCGAGCGGCGTCGCCGGCGAGCCGCAGAAGTACTTCCCGACGGGCAAGCGCAACTACGCCCGCGTGGCCGTGCCGGACAACTTCCAGGGCGCGGCGGATGCGCTGTACCTGAAGCAGAAGCACATCAAGAGCGTCTACATCCTCAACGACGCCGAGGCGTACGGACTCGGGATCGCGAACAACTTCCAGCGGGCCGCGAAGAAGCTCGGGATCAAGGTGCTCGGCAACTCGAAGTGGGATTCGAACCAGCCGAACTACCAGTCGCTGTACCAGGGGATCGCCTCGAAGCACCCGCAGTCGATCTTCCTCGGCGGCATCGTCTCGAACAATGGCGGCCAGCTGATCAAGGACAAGGTGTCCGTGGTCGGCAGCAACTCCAAGGTGCTCCTGCTCGCGACCGACGGGTTCAACGACTCGGCGACCGCGAAGGACGCCGGTTCGGCCGCGAACGGGATGTACGTCACCATCGGCGGCTCCGATCCGAACAAGCTGTCGAACCCGAGCGGAAGGGCGTTCGTGAAGGCCTTCAAGAAGGCCTACCACGCCAAGACGCTCGAGGCCTACACCGCATATGCGGCGCAGGCGACGCTCGTCCTCGCGAACGCGATCAAGCAGAGCAACGGTTCGCGGACGTCCATCGACAAGCACCTCTTCAACCAGAAGTTCCCGAAGGGGATCATCGGCTCGTTCAAGATCGACTCGACCGGCGACCCGACGCTCGCGGGCGTCACGGTCGACGTCATCAAGAGCGGTGCGATCAAGCCGCTGACGCTGATCAATCCGCCGCTGTCGCTCGCGAAGGCGGCGCTCGGCTGATCCGGTAGCCGAACGCGTTTCGTATGGGAACAGGCGTGGGGACGGCCGCGGCGTCAAGCAGGCGGCCGATCCTCGCGCTCGTTCCCCGCATCCGGTCCCGCGCCGTCACGGCGCTCGGAATCCTGCTGCTCGGGCTCGTCGCGTTCTGGCTCGTCGAGAACGCCGTCCACGACATCGGCCAGTTCGGGCTCGTCACCCTCAACGGCATCACGAACGGCTCGATCTACGCGCTCGTAGCGATCGGCTACACGCTCGTCTACGGGATCCTCGAGCTGATCAACTTCGCGCACGGCGACGTCTTCAGCTGGGGCGCGATGATCGCCTACAGCGTCGCCATCAGCTGGCTCGGCGCGGACCACCATTCCGGGATCGAGCTCTTCGGCATCCTCGCCGTCGCCCTCCTCTGCGCCGGCGCGTTCTGCGCGACGCTCAACATTGCGGTCGAGCGAGTGGCGTACCGCCGGCTCCGCAACGCTCCGCGCCTCGCGCCGCTCATCACGGCGATCGGGATGTCGTTCGTGCTGTCGAACGCGATCGCCGTCGTCTACGGCTTCAACTACGTGAGCAGCGAGCCGCTGCTCTCCCGCCGCGCACTCTTCACGATCGAAGGCCAGTCGTACGGCTGGGACAAGCTGATCGTGCTCCTGATCACCGTCCCAACCCTCATGAGCCTGATGGTCGTGGTCAAGCGGACACGGTGGGGGAAGGCGATGCGCGCCACCGCGCAGAACCGCGACGCCGCCAGGCTGATGGGCATCGACGTCGACCGGGCAATCGCGTTCGCCTTCGGCATCGGCGGCGCGCTCGCGGGCATCGGCGGCTTCGTCTACCTCGTCTACTTCACGCAGGGCCGCTTCGATCTCGGCTTCCAGATCGGCCTCTTCGCCTTCACGGCCGCCGTCCTCGGAGGCATCGGGAACATCCTCGGCGCCGCACTGGGCGGCTACCTGATCGGGTTCATCGAGAACTACAACAGCGGGCTGACCTGGCACGCGCCCGGCCCGAGCTGGACGGAGTCGCTCATCTTCATCCTCCTGATCCTGATCCTCGTGTTCCGGCCGCACGGACTGCTCGGCGAGGAGCTGAGCACTCGATCGTGAGGAGCCGCCTGCGACTTCCCTCTGTGCCGCCGGCGACGAGGACGCGCCTCGAACGGGCGCTTCTCGCCGTCTGCTTCTGCACGCTCGCCCTCTATCCATGGCTCTACTCGAACTACCTCTCCACCACCCTCACGCAGTGGCTCCCGGACACGTCGACGGCGTTCGTGATCCTCGCGTTCACCGTCATGGGGCTCGGCCTCAACTTCGTCGTCGGCTACGCGGGGCTCCTCGACCTGGGCTACGTCGCGTTCTTCGCGGCCGGCGCCTACGTCGCAGGCTGGCTCGCGTCGGAGCAGTTCGCGAACGCCGGATCCGTCGTGTTCGGCGGCACCGTCCTGCCCAAGACGCCCGGCATCCACCTCTCGCCCTGGCTCGTGCTGCTCGCGGCGGCGCTCTTCTCGGCGCTGCTCGGCGTCGTGATCGGCGTCCCGACCCTGCGCCTGCGCGGCGACTACCTCGCCATCGTCACGCTCGGATTCGGGGAGATCATCCCGCAGTTCGTGCGCAACGGCGACAACCTCGGCGGCTTCAACCTCACGAACGGCGCCTTCGGGATGAACGGCATCGACGGCCTCGGCTTCGGCAACACCGTGCACCACGCGATCCATACGCTGCCGTCGAACTTCCTCAACGAGCTCGACTCGCGCTGGTACTACTGGACGGCGCTCGCCCTCGTGGTCGTCACGATCGTGACCTCCTTGCTCCTGCGCGACTCGCGGCTCGGGCGGGCCTGGATCGCGATCCGCGAGGACGAGGACGCGGCGGCGGCGATGGGCGTGCCGCTCATGCGGACAAAGACGCTCTCCTACGCGATCGGCGCGTTCTTCGGCGGCGCGGCCGGCGCCATGATCACGCTTCAGGCGGGCGCCACCTCGCCCGACGCCTTCAGCCTCCAGGTGTCGATCTTCGTGCTCTGCATGGTCATCCTCGGCGGGATCGGGAACGTATGGGGCGTCACGCTCGGCGGGATCCTCCTCGCCTACGTCAACTACAAGGGCCTGTTCGCCGCCGGCAACACGTTCAACTCGACCTTCGGCACCAACGTCGACATCTCCCAGTACGCGTATCTGATCTACGGCGTCGCGATCGTCCTGTTCATGCTCGTCCGGCCCGAGGGGCTGATCCCGAGCGCCCGGCGGCGGGCCGAGCTGGTCGAAGAGCCCGAGGAGGAGAACGTCGGGGCGGAGGCCTCGCCGGCGTGACCGCCGAGCTGCTCGTCGACGCCCGGGCGATCCGCAAGGAGTTCGGCGGGCTGGTCGCGTGCAACGACATCGACTTCACGGTCGAGCGAGGCGCGATCGTGAGCCTCATCGGCCCCAACGGCGCGGGCAAGACGACGTTCTTCAACATGCTCACCGGCGCCTACACGCCGACGTCGGGCGAGATCGTCTTCGACGGCCGCGACATCGTCGGCCTTCCGCAGCACAAGATCACCGCCCTCGGCATCGGCCGGACGTTCCAGAACATCAGGCTCTTCGGCGCGATGACCGCGCTCGAGAACGTGCTCGTCGGCATGCACTCCCGGCTCAGGAGCGGCCTCTTCCGGAGCCTCGCGCGGACGCCGCTGCAACGTCGCGAGGAGAAGGACGGACGGGCGCAGGCGCGCGAGCTGCTCGCGTACTGCGGGCTCTCCCCCCGCGCCGAGCAGCAGTACGCGCGGCACCTGGCCTACGGCGACCAGCGGCGTGTCGAGGTCGCGCGAGCCCTCGCGACGAATCCGAAGCTGCTGCTCCTCGACGAGCCGACCGCGGGGATGAACCCGAAGGAGACGATCGCCTTCGTCGACTTCGTGCGGAAGGCGCGCGAGGAGCGCGGGCTCACCGTGCTCCTGATCGAGCACGACATGCGGGTCGTCGTCGAGGTCTCCGAGCGGGTGACGGTGCTCGACTACGGCGAGAAGATCGCCGAGGGCACGCCCGATGAGGTCACCGCGGACGAGCGCGTGCGCTCGGCGTACCTCGGAACGAAGCCGGTGTCGTGAGCGCAAACGGCGGCGATCCGCTGCTCGAGCTGGAGGACGTCCACGTCTTCTACGGGGCGATCCACGCGCTGAAGGGCGTGTCCCTGCGGGTCGATCCGGGGCAGATCGTCACGCTGATCGGCGCCAACGGCGCCGGCAAGTCGACGACGCTGCGCACGATCTCCGGCCTGCTGCGGCCGCGGAACGGGTCGCTGCGCTTCGAGGGCAAGGACATCGTCCGCGCCAGCTCGCAGCGGATCGTCCGGCTCGGCATCGCCCAGGCGCCGGAGGGCCGCCAGCTCTTTTCCAGGATGACCGTCCTCGAGAACCTCGAGATGGGCGCCTTCCAGCGGCGCGACCGCAGCGAGATCACATCCGACCTCGAGCGCGTCTACGAGCTCTTTCCCCGCCTCGCCGAGCGCCGGACGCAGAAAGCGGGGACGCTCTCGGGCGGCGAGCAGCAGATGTGTGCGATCGGGCGCGCCCTGCTCGCGCGCCCCCGCCTGCTCATGCTCGACGAGCCGTCGATGGGCCTCTCCCCCAACCTCGTCGACCGGATCTTCGAGGTCATCTCCGACATCAACCAGCAGGGGACGACGATCCTGCTGGTCGAGCAGAACGCTGCGCGAGCGCTCGAGGTGGCGCATCGCGGCTACGTCCTCGAGACAGGGCGCGTCACGCTCGCCGACGACGCGACGGCGCTGCGGTCGAACGAGCGCGTGCGCGCCTCCTACCTCGGCGAGGCCTAGAAGTACGATTCGCCCGCCACGCCGAAGTGGCGGAACTGGCAGACGCGCCGGACTCAAAATCCGGTGGCCTTCGGGCCGTGTGGGTTCGATTCCCACCTTCGGCATCGCGACCATCTAGGCTCGGGCCGGATGGCGAAGAGCATCGGGATTCTCACGGGAGGCGGCGACTGCCCCGGGCTCAACGCGGTCATCCGCGCGGTCGTCCGTCGCGCCGACGCGGCCGGCTGGGACGCGGTCGGGGTGCGCGAGGGCTGGCGCGGGCTCGTCGAGCCGATCTTCGAGGATCTCGGCCCCCAGCAGGTGTCGGGGATCCTGCCCCGCGGCGGGACGATCATCGGCACGAGCCGCACGAACCCGTTCAAGCTCGACGCCGTCGACCAGGTACTGCAGAACTTCGCCGACCGGGAGCTCGACGCGCTCGTCGCGATCGGCGGCGAGGACACGCTCGGCGTCGCTGCTCGCCTATACGCGGAGCACCAGCTGCCGGTCGTGGGCGTCCCGAAGACGATCGACAACGACCTCTCCGGCACCGACTACACGTTCGGCTTCGACACCGCCGTGTTCATCGCGACCGAGGCGATCGACCGCCTCCACACGACGGCCGAATCGCACAACCGGGTCATGGTCGTCGAGGTGATGGGCAGGCACACCGGCTGGATCGCCGTGATGAGCGGGATCGCCGGCGGCGCCGACGTGATCCTCGTGCCCGAGATCCCCGTCGACTTCGAGGAGGTGGCGGAGGCGATCCGGAAGCGCCACGCCCGCGGCAAGAACTTCTCCATCGTCGTCGTGAGCGAGGGCTGCGAGCTCCCGGGTCTGGCGGACGCCGAGGAACGCGACCAGTTCGGGCACGTGATCCTCTCGAAGCGCGGAGTGGGCGACGCGCTCGGCCGCGAGATCGAGCAGCGCACCGGCTACGAGACCCGCGTGACCGTGCTCGGCCATGTGCAGCGCGGCGGCACTCCCACGCCGCGCGACCGGGTGCTGGCCACGCGGTTCGGCCTGAAGGCGGCCGACCTCGCACTGAGCGGCGAGTTCGGCCAGATGGCTGCGCTGCAGGGGGACGACGTCGCCGCCGTCCCCCTCGCAGAAGCGACCGCGGAGCTCAAGGTCGTGCCACGCGAGTGGCACGAGGTCGCGCGCGCGTTCTTCGGCTAGGCAGGCACGGCTTCGCCGGCCGGCGGTGGAGGCGTGTCACCTCCCTCCGCCAACACTGAGCCGAACTGCGCCACCTTGTCCGGAGCCTTGACCCGGAGCCAGAGGAGATACGCGACGCCGAGCCCGAGCCAGCCGAGCGCGACCCAGATCGAGTAGCTGATCGGCGCCGGAGGCCGCGGTGTGATCGACCAGTAGATCGTCAGGCCGCAGACGAAGATCGCGGCCATCGGCAGCACGACGTCGAGCACGACGTTGTATCCGACCGCCGCCGCCGAACGCGTTCGCCAGAAGTAGGTCATCCCGCCGAGCGCGACGAGGATGTACGTCCCGAGGATCCCGAAGGTCGCGGTCGTCGCCATGAAGCCGAAGTAGGTGAACGGGTCGTTCCACGTCGCGCGCGCGAGCCAGCTGACGAGGATCACGGTCAGGGCGAGCGAGGCGAGGATCGAGACCCAGGGCGTCTTGAAGCGCGGATGCGTCCACGCGAAGACCTTCGGCAGGCCGCCCTCGCGACCCATCGCGAAGGCCGTGCGGGAGACGAGCGCCGTCCCGGCGAGCGCCGCGACGAAGGCGTCCACGACGACCGCGATGTCGACGAGCGTCGCGAACCAGCTGCCGACGTACTGTGTCGCGAGCGCGTCGAGCGCGCCGGGGTTGCCCGCCCACGCGGCCGAGTTGGCCGTGCCGAAGCCGACCGACATCGCCCACGTGACGAAGACGTAGAAGACGAGGGCCACGAGCACCGCCGAGAGGATCGCCTTCGGGATGATCCGGAGCGGCTCCGCAGACTCCTCTCCGAGCGCGGCCGCCGCCTCGAAGCCGATGAACCCGGTGAAGGCGAAGACCATGGCGTAGAAGAAGTCGTGGGCGCTGTGCGCGTGGTGGAAGTTGAACGGCTGGAGCGTCACGCCCGACTGGCCGCCCTTGCCGAGGATGACGCAGGAGAGGATGAGCAGGAGCAGCACTCCGAGCGCCGCGAACACGAGCTGCGTCCTGGTCGAGAGCCGGATGTCCAGCAGCGCGAACACGGTCAGGAGTGCGATAAGGATCCAGAAGCACTGGAACCAGCTCAGGTCGATCGACGTGTGGACCGTCAGGACGGTCGAGAGGAAGAACGACGAGACGATGAGGACGAACGAGATCCCGGCTGCGAACCCCCACGCGTACAGCCAGCCGCCGATGAACCCCGCGTTGCAGTCGAGACCACGCGCCGTGTACGTGTAGAGCCCGCCGGCGCTCGCCATCCGCCGGGTGAAGCGGATGATCACGGAGGCGAGGCAGAGCGAGCCGACGCCGGCCGTGAGGTAGACGAGCGGGACGGTCGGACCTGCGAAGCCAGCGGCGCTGCTCGTGGCGATCGAGCTCGCCATGACGAGCGCGAGGAGGGCGAGCGAGAGGCCGAAGGTCTCTCCCACACCGAGGATGCCGCGGCGGAGAGATCCGACGCGGCCGATCGATTCGAGCATCTTTCCCTCCCTGCTAGTCGGGAACGAAGGCGAGGACCCGCGCGGGTGCCCCGTTGGCCGCCCGTACCTTCAGCGGCGCTACGACGACGTGCGTCCGCGCCGGCAGAAGGTCGAGGTTGGTGAGGTTCTCGAGGATCATTCGACCCCCACCCAGCCAGACCTTGTGCAGGTCGAATGTCTCCGTGTCGACGGGATCAGCCGACGGGCCGTCGAAGCCGATCCCGACGATGCCTCGAGCGACGAGAGCGTGCGACGCCTCCGAGTCCGGATACGACCAGCCCGTCCAGTAGTCCTCGGTTCCCCAGTTGCGGCCGTTGCCGGAGCAGACGAAGAGCCAGTCGCCCTCGTGGAGGTCGCCGGTGAGCGGCTCGAGCTCGTCCCAGCCGACCGCGCCCGGGTCACGGCCCGAGAGGTCGAGCGTCACCGCGTCGGTGACGAGCGACTCGAGCGGGATCTCGTCGAGCGTGGCGCCGCCCGCGATCTGATGCGAGGGGGCGTCGACATGCGTGCCGATGTGGTTGAGCAGGTGGTACTCCGACATCGCGTAGCCGTCGCGCTCCACCTCCGCGAAGTCGTGGAAGGACGGCGACGGCAGGCCCGGATACAGCGGCATGTCGTCCGCGTAGTGGTGCGACAGGTCGATGATCCGCACGGGACGAGTATGCGGGCGCGCGCCGCGTTCTTTCAACCGGCTCGCAGCTTGACGGCGACGATCGCGGCCATCTCGGGCGTCACGAGGATCTCGGTGGCGACGAGCCGCGGGTCGCGCAGGAAAAACTCGCGTACCTCGTCGCCTTCGACGGGCCGGCCCGGCGTCATGTCGTCCTTGAAGAGGATCCCGCCCGGCTCGACGAGGGCGAGGATCGCCTCCCAACGGGCTGGATCGACCGGCCGTAGCCCGCCGTCGACGAACACGAGCCCGAACGGGCCTCGGTCGCGGAGCTCGTCGTAGACGTCCCCCTCCAGCAGCTCGACGTTGTCGAAGCCGGCCAGGCGCTCGCGCGCGATCGCTGCGCGCTCGGGATCACGCTCGACCGTGACGACGCTGCGCGCAGTCTCGGCGACGACCGCCGCGGTCTCCCCATAAGCGGTACCCATCTCCGCGACGTCCCGGCCGGCCGCGAGCACCCGCAGGACGGCCTGCACCTCAGGGATCGCCGTCGCGCCGCCGGTCAGAGAAGTTCCCGGTCGCGGACGATGACGGCGTCGACTCCCGCCCGCTCGAGCTCCTCGAAGAACGCCTCTTCCGTCTCTCGCAGCTCGGCGATCACCAGCTTCCCGGCCGGGACGTCCGCCAGCAGGTCGAGCACGCTCTCGAACGTGCCGTTGAGCAGCAGCAGCTCGGGATCGAACCTCTCGAGCACCTCCTCGAGCTGCGCCTCGTCGTCGACCCAGAGCGCGAGCTCGACGTTCTCCCCCGCCCCGACCTGATCCGCGTCGGACGCACGGACGACGCAGGCGTCGGCGTGCCGGACTCCGTCCGCGCCGGCGCTGACCCAGAAGCAGAGGATCGGAAGCGTGGTCGCGTCCCGCACCGCTGCGACGTCTCCCACGACCGCGACGGCCTCGGCGCCGTTTGCCTCCGCCGCCCGCGCGGTCTCCGCATCGCTCACGAGCACGACGAGCGAGATGCCGTCGCCCTCGGCGATCGCATGACTCAGCGGACGATCGGTCACTGTCCCATCGGGTGCCAGACGGTCTTCAGCTCGAGGAAGGACGCGATCTCCCACGGGCTCTGCACGTCGGCGCGGCCGTGCACCACGCGCTTCACGTTGTCGGCGGCGATCCGCTCGAGCTCGGGGCCGTCGCCGTCGGCCCCGCAGAGGTCGATCGCGTTCACGTCCATGTGAGCGGCGAGCACGGGCGCGAGCTCGGCGTGCTGACCCGTCAGCAGGTTGACGACGCCGCCGGGCACGTCGCTCGTCGCGAGCGCCTCCGCCAGCTCGATCGCCGCGAGCGGCCGCGTCTCCGACGCGACGGCGACGACAGCGTTCCCCCCGACGAGCGGCGGGAGCAGACGAGTCACGAGGCCGAGCAGCGGCGGCTCGTCGGGCGCGAGGACCGCGACGACGCCGGTCGGCTCCGGCACCGTGAAGTTGAAGTATGGGCCGGCGACCGGATTCGAGCCGCCGAGCACCTGCTGAAGCTTGTCGGCCCAGCCCGCATACCAGACGATGCGATCGATCGAGCGCTCCACCTCGTCGCGGCCGCTCGACAGCTCCGCGAACTCCGCCGCGCGGGCCTCCACCATCTCGGCGACGCGGTAGAGCACCTGCCCGCGGTTGTACGCGGTCGCCGCTGCCCAGCCCGACTGCGCGTCGCGCGCGACGCGAACGGCGTCGCGGACGTCCTTGCGCGAGGCGCGGGCGACGTTCTGCCCCTCCGCGTCGTACGTGCGGCCCGACTCGCTGCGCGGGAAGGCGCCGCCGATGAACAGCTTGTACGTCTTCTTGACGGGGAGACGACTCATTCGTCGAACTCCAGGTACGGCCCGAGCCCGTGCAGCCCGCCCTCGCGGCCGAAGCCGGACTCCTTGTAGCCGCCGAACGGCGAGCTCGGATCGAAGCGGTTGTACGTGTTCGCCCACACGACGCCGGCGCGGAGACGCTGCGCCATCCAGAGGATGCGCGAGCCCTTCTCCGTCCAGACGCCGGCGCTCAGCCCGTACGGCGTGTTGTTCGCCTTCTCGAGCGCCTCCTCGGGCGTGCGGAAGGTGAGGACGGAGAGGACGGGGCCGAAGATCTCCTCCTGCGCGATCCGGTAGCTCTGCGCGACGTTCGTGAACACGGTCGGCACGAACCAGTAGCCCTTCTCCGGCAGGACGCACGGAGGCTGGTAGATCCGGGCGCCCTCCTCGACCCCGGACGCGACGAGCTCGCGGATCTTCTCGAGCTGGGCGGCGGAGTTGATCGCACCGACGTCCGTGTTCTTGTCGAGCGGGTCGCCGACGCGCAGCGTCGAGAGGCGGCGCTCGAGCTTCGCGACGAGCGGCTCGTAGATCGACTCCTGGACGAAGAGCCGCGAGCCGGCGCAGCAGACGTGGCCCTGGTTGAAGTAGATGCCGTTGACGATCCCCTCGACCGCCTGGTCGAGCGCGGCGTCGTCGAAGACGATGTTCGCGGCCTTGCCGCCGAGCTCGAGCGTGAGCCGCTTGCCGGTGCCTGCGAGCCGCCGCTGGATCTCCTTGCCGACCTCGGTCGAGCCGGTGAACGCGATCTTGTCGACGTCCTCGCTCTCGACGATCGCGGCGCCGGTGCGGCCGTCGCCGGTGACGATGTTCACGACGCCCGGGGGCAGCTCGGCCTGGCGCAGGACGTCGGCGAAGAGGAGGGCGCTGAGCGGCGTCGTCTCGGCAGGCTTGAGGACGACGGTGTTGCCGCAGGCCAGGGCGGGCGCCACCTTCCACGCGAGCATCAGGAGCGGGAAGTTCCACGGGATGATCTGGCCCGCGACGCCGACGGGGCGGGGACGCCGGTTGGGGAACGCGTATTCGAGCTTGTCCGCCCAGCCGGCGTAGTAGAAGAAGTGGGCCGCCGCGAGGGGGACGTCGACGTCGCGCGACTCCTTGATCGGCTTGCCGCCGTTGAGCGACTCGAGGACGGCGAACTCCCGCGCCCGCTCCTGGAGAAGGCGCGCGATGCGGAAGAGGTACTTGGCGCGCTCGGAGCCGGGAAGCGACGACCAGCCGTCGGCGTACGCGGCGCGGGCGGCGGCGACGGCCTTGCCGACGTCGGCCTCCGTGCCGTGCCCGACCGCAGCGAGCGGCTCTTCGTCGCGGGGCGCGATCGTCTCGTAGGTCTCCGTGGGCTCGAGCCACTCGCCGCCGACGAAATGGCCGTACCGCTCGGCGATCTGCACGATGTCGCGGGACTCGGGCGCGCTCGCGTAGGTCCAGTCGGCGGGGACCGGTGCGCCGTCCTGCTTTCGCTCGAGCTCGCTCACTTGCCGGCTAGCTTAGCCCGCCTCTAGACGCACGCCAGCGACGGCGCTACGGTGCGCATGCGGACAGCGGCTGAAGGGGAAGGACGATGCAAGCCAAGCTCTTGATCGGCGTGGCCGTGCTCATGGCTAGCGCGGCGCTCGTCGCCACGGCAAGCGCGACGAAGCCCGGGTCGGGCGGCTCGACCGGCACCGCCCAGGTCTTCGTCCCGAACCCGGTGCAGAGCCTCGGCAACGAGTCGCTGACCGACGAAAAGGACGCCGACTCCGCGGTGCCGGCGGCCGCGTACCACGAGGTTCAGCTGACGAATCTCGACGGCAGCGGCTTCCTGCACGGCGACTACGCGACGGTCTACAGCGCGACCGGGAATCAGGCCTACTCCCCCACCAACACCTTCGACTACACGCGCCACCAGGACGAGTTCGAGCAGGTCATGGCGTACTACTGGATCACGCAGGCCCAGAAGTACATCCAGAGCCTCGGCTTCGACGGCGTCACGCGCCGCGCAATCGACGACCAGCCGCAGAAGGTGCGGATCGACCAGCTCGGATACGACAACTCGTTCGAGAACGACCACCCGATCCTCGAGATCCGCTACGGCAAGGGCGGCGTCGACGACGCCGAGGACGCCGAGGTCATCCTCCACGAGTACGGCCACGCCATCCACTCGTCGCAGAACTTCAGCTTCGCGTCGGAGGAGGCCGGAGCGATCAGCGAGGGCTTCGGCGACTACTGGGCCGTGACCGTCTCGGACGTCGTGTCGCAGCGTCTCGGCGTGCCCGAGCGCGAGCCGCTTCCGTGCGTGGCCGACTGGGACTCGACGTCCTACACGAGCACGACGCCGCACTGCCTGCGCCGGCTCGACGGGAACAAGCACTACCCGCAGGACCTGGACGGAGAGGTCCACGACGACGGCGAGATCTGGTCGCGCGCGCTCTGGGACATCCGCCAGGCCCTCGGCCACGTCAAGGCGGACACCGTGATCCTGCAGAGCACGTTCGACTTCCCGGGGACGACCATGGCTGACCTCGCGAACCGGACGGTCGCCGCGGCGCAGGCCCTGTACGGGAACAGTGCAGCGCACGCCGTACGGCAGGCGTTCGAGGACCGCGGAATCCTGTAGAGGCGAAGCCGCTAGTCGCGCGTGAAGTAGTCGCCGCTCTGGTACGCGCCGGTGCGCTCCTTGCGGAGCTGCATCAGGACGTCGTTGAGCAGCGTCGACGCGCCCAGCCGGTAGAGCTCCGGCGTCAGCCACTCCGGCCCGAGAGTCTCGTGCACGAGGACGAGATGCTGCACCGCCTGCTTCGCCTGCCGGATTCCACCTGCCGCCTTGAAGCCGACCCGCCGGCCCGTCTCCTCGTACACGTCGCGGATCGCCTCGAGCATGCAGAGGGCGACCGGGAGCGTCGCAGCCGGCGAGATCTTCCCGGTCGACGTCTTGACGAAGTCGGCTCCGGCCGCGATCGAGAGCAGGGTCGCGCGCCGCACGTTGTCGTACGTGCCGAGCTCTCCCGTCTCGAGGATCACCTTCAGGTGCGCTTCGCCGCACGCCTCCTTCACCTGGACGATCTCGTCGTAGACCTTCGCGTAGCGGCCGGAGAGGAAGGCGCCGCGGTCGATCACCATGTCGATCTCGTCCGCGCCGAGCTCGACCGTCGCCCGGACGTCCGCGACCTTCACCGCCGTCGGGTACTGGCCCGACGGGAACCCAGTGGCCACCGCAGCGATCTTCACGTCGCTGCCGGCCAGCCGCTCGCGCACGGCCGGAACCAGATTCGGATAGACGCACACCGCGGCGACGGGAGGGATCGACGGATCGGAGGGATCGGGCCGGCGCGCCTTCGAGGCGATTGCCGCCGCCTTCCCCGGCGTGTCCGCGCCCTCGAGCGTCGTCAGGTCGGTCGTGCGGATCGCGAGCATCAGCGCCCAGACCTTCGCCTCGCGCTTGATCGAGCGCTTCGCGAGCGAACCGGCCCGCTCCTCGAGCGCGACGGCGTCGACCGCGCCGATCCGCGGCAGGCGCGCTTCGAGCGGTAGCTCGAATCCGGCCGGGAGTACGGGCGCCTGCGCCATGCATTGAGTCTAGTCCCGGGCTGCTGAACCGCAATCGACGCCCCGATCGACCGCGGGAACGCGGGTTACGCTGTTCCCATGCGGAGGGCACTCGCGGGTCTTGCCGCCGTGGCCGCGGTGGCGGTCGTCACGGCATGCGTCAAGCCGGGCCCGACGAACTCGGAGCCGGCCAAGGAGACGCGGGCCACAACGCTGGGAGGCTTCTCCGACACGGCCGAGACCGTGATGGGAACGCTCGTCGGCCCGCCGAGCGCGCGGTTCCTCGCGCGGATCCGCAACGGGAAGATGGGCGGCGTCGTGCTCCTCGGCAACGGCTGGCTCACGCGCGACACCGCAACGACCGTGACCGCCGAGCTGCAGCGGACGGCGTGCACGCGTGGCGAGCCGCTCCTCGTCGCGGTCGACCAGGAAGGCGGACTCGTCCGGCGTCTCTTCTGGGCGCCGCCCACGGAAGCGCCCGCCGAGATGACCGGGACCGCCGTCGCGCAGGAGCAGGCCTCGGAGACGGCGGCAGCGCTGCACTCGGTCGGCATCGACGTGGACTTCGCACCGGTCGTCGACACGCCGAGCTCGACGCACAGCTTCCTCGGGTCGCGCGCCTTCTCGCGCTCCCGCTCGCGGAACGCGGGAATGGCCCGCGCCTTCGTGGAGGGCCTGCAGGCGAACGGGGTAGCCGCGACCGCGAAGCACTTCCCGGGTCTCGGTCTCGCAAGCGGCAACACCGACCACGGGCGGATCGTGATCGGATCCGCCGCCTGGAAGGTCCGCGAGGGACTCCTGCCGTTCCACAGCGCGATCCAGGCGGGCGTGAAGCTCGTGATGCTCTCGACCGCGATCTACCCCAACCTCGACGGCGAGGAGAGGCCGGCCGCCTTCTCGCCCCCCATCGTCCACGGACTGCTGCGGAAGCAGCTCGGCTTCCAGGGCGTGACGGTGACCGACTCCCTCACCGCCCCGGCCGCGGACAGGATCCCGCACACGGCGTCGCGCGCGATGCTCGCGGGCTCCGACCTCCTCATCTTCGGCGCCGAGAGCGCGAGCGAGCGCGGGTACGCGACGCTCGTCGCGGACGCCCCCGGCTCACCGCGCCTCGAGGCACGGCTCACGCAGGCAGCGGCGCGGATCCGGGCGCTCAAAGCGTGGCTGGCCGCGCACGGCGACGCCACCTGCGCCTAGAGCCCCAGCCGCTCCAGGGTCGCCGCATCGCGGCGCCACCTCGGCCGCACCTTCACTTTGAGCTCGAGGAAGACCGGATGACCGAGCAGGGCCTCGATCTCCGGCCGCGCGCGCGTCCCGATGTCCTTCACCACCGAGCCGCCCTTGCCGACGACGATCTGCTTCTGGGACTCGGTCTCGACGAGGATGGACGCCCGCAGGACCTTCTCCTCGATCTCCTCCACCTCGACCGAGATCGCATGCGGCACCTCGTCGCGCGTCAGCCAGAGCGCCTTCTCGCGGATGAGCTCGGCCAGCTGCAGCTGGAGCGACAGGTCGGTGCGCTGCTCCAGCGGGAAGTAGAGCGGCCCTTCGGGGAGCAGCGCGACGAGCTCGTCGCGCAGCGCAGGCACGCCGTCGCCCGTCTTCGCGCTCACGGGATGGAGCGCGTGGAAGTTACCGAGCCGTGCGGCGGTGTTCATCTGGGTTGCGATGTGACCCGCCTTGAGCCGGTCGACTTTGTTGAGCGCGATCACGACGGGCACGCCGAGACCGAAGACGCGAGACGCGATGAACCGGTCGCCGGCGCCGATCCGCTCGCGTGCCGAGAGGACGAAGAGGACACCCTCCACCTCCTCGAACGCGGCGTCGACGGTCTTCTGCATCCGCTCGGTGAGCGCGTCGAGCGGACGCTGGAAACCTGGCAGGTCGGCGAGGACGAGCTGATGGTCGTCGCCGTTCGCGATCCCGAAGATCCGGCGCCGCGTCGTCTGCGGCTTGTCCGAGACGATCGCGACCTTTCCGCCGCAGAGCGCGTTCACGAGCGTCGACTTGCCGACGTTCGGCCGCCCCGCGACGGCGATGAATCCACTCCTCACAGGTCGAGCCCCATCCAGGGTGCGAGTCGTCCCCACTCGGTGACCTGATCGCGGAGCTTCCGTCCGCCGAGCTTCTCGTAGAAGCTTACGGCGTTCGGCTCCGAGCTCCACTCGAGCCGCTCCGCGCCGAGCTCGCGCGCCCGGTCCGCGGCAAGGTGGAAGAGCCGGCTCCCGAGTCCGCGCCCCATCACCGCCGGAGCGACCCAGAGGTGGTCGAGAACTGCGATCGCGCCGGTCGGCGGGTCGAGGGCGGCCCACGCGACGATCGTGCCGTCGATCTCGACCAGCCAGCGCTCCTGCGAGTCCTCGAACGTCAGACCGTCAGCCCAGCCGCGAACGAGGTCGTGCTCGTACCCCCAGTGCGCCTTCGACTCGAACGTCAGCTCGCGCAGCCGCCCCTCGTCGGCGGCCCGCGCGGCTCGCACGGTTACGACGGCAGGTCCCACGTGTCCGGCAGCAGGTCGTCCGCGGCGTACGTCGCGACCGTCCCGTCGGCGCGGCGGAAGTGGACGCGTTCGAACCTCCACTCGTGCAGCCACTGGCGGCAGCCGCCGCACGGGGATGCGGTGATCGCGATCGCCTCCACGTCTCCGGGACGGAGGCCTTCGCCGGCCGCCTTCCCGATCGTCGACTGCTCCGCGCAGATGCCGAGCGGATAGGCGGCGTTCTCGACGTTCGCTCCCACGAAGACGCGCCCGTCGCGCGCGAGGACGGCCGCGCCCACGTGGTACCGCGAGTACGGCGCGTACGCGTGGGCGGCGGCGGCGTCGGCCTGCGCGAGCAGCTCCTCGGCCGTCACCTCAGCTCCCCGCCGCCGTAGAGGAAGTGGCCGTTCGCCGTGTCGCGGAGGTCGAGCTCGAACCCGAGCGGCCGGACGCGCTCCGCGAGCTCGGACGGATTCCAGCGCCGCTTCACGATCCGGAACGTGCGCCCGTCCGAGAGCGACCGCGTCTCCTCCCAGCCCGCCTGGTCGGTGCCCGTGTGGGCCGTGTCGCCGGCGCCGCTGTCGACGAGGAACACGCGGCCCCCCGGCGCGAGTGCCGAGCCGACGAGGCTCCAGAACTCGTCGAACCGCTCCTCCGGGACGTGCGAGAGCCAGAAGGAGAAGAAGACGAGGTCGAAGCGCTCCGCCGGCCGCCACTCGAAGACGTCGGCCTGCACGAGCTCGGCGTCGCGAGTGTTGAGCGCGAGCGTCTCCTCGTTCGCGTCCACGGCGACGACGCGGTCCGCCAGGTCGACGAGCTTTCGCGTCCAGATCCCGGTGCCCGCGGCGAGCTCGAGCGCGTACCCGAACGGCGCCGGAGCCCCGAGAGCCGCCTCCGCCTCGGCCACGTCCGCCCACCAGCGCGCGAGGGCGTCGGGCTCGAGCTCGTAGCGCCCGCGCCGGTACCACCAGTCGTCGTACTCCGGCGCGCGCTCGGCGTAGTAGCGCTTCTGCTCGCTCACCCGGTCGCTCACGCAGCCGCCGCCTCGGCGAGGAACGACTCGACGCCCGCGAGCGAATCCGCGTATCGCCTGGCGCGCGGATCGGGGCGCCGGACGAGAACGGCGGGAAGGCCGACTTCCTCGGCGCCGAGAACGTCCGCGACGACGTTGTCTCCGACCATCCACGCCTCCGCCGGCCTCAGCCGGTCGAGCACCGTCGCGTATGCCTGCGGGTGCGGCTTCTCGTAGCCGGTCTCGGCCGAGCACGACACGTGGGCGACGACCTCCTCCAGGCCGAGCGCCGCCACGATCCCGCGCAGCTCCGGCACGTGGTTGGACAGGATCGCGTGCGTCCACCCTGCCTCCGAGAGCCGCTCGAGCGCGGGGAGCGTGTCGTCGAACCGAGCCCAGCCGACGGTGGGGTCGACGTAGAGCCTCCGTGCGGCGTCGGCGAGCTCGAGCGCCCGTGCGGGCGCGTACCCAGCGGCCTCGTACGCGCGGGCGAGCACCGGACGCACCGAGGCCCACCACGCCTCCGGCTCGCACAGCTCCGGGTGCTCGACCTCGGGTCGGTGCCAGGGAAAACCCTCCCGCAGGTGCGGCCGGAACGTCTCCGGCGTGTGCGCGTGCCCGGCCTCCTCGGCGTCGAGGGCCTCCGCGAGCAGGATGCTCCAGCCCGTCTCGCCGCGCCGGTGCGCGAGCGTCCCGTCGAAGTCCCAGATCAGCAGCCGCACGCCGGTGACGCTATCCGACGAGCTGGAAGACGACGAGGGCAGTGAGCGCGCCGAGCACGCCGCCGTAGGTCACCTCGAGCACCGAGTGGATGCCCGACTCGACGCGGGTCTGTGCGACGAGCAGCGCCATGATCAGCGTCAGCGCGGAGACGACGAAGCGGTGGTGGTCGGTGATGAGGTACGTCACGCAGATCCACCCGGCGAACGCGAGCGCGGCATGGCCCGAGGGCAAGCCTCCGCGCAGCGGCGTGCCGCGTCCGGTCCATGCCTTCGTCGCGATGACGAGGAAGACCACGAGGACGAGCGCGACGAGCGTGATGTCGGCCGGCGCGTCGCGCACCCGGTTGAGCACGTGCGTCGCGCGCTCCCCGACCGCGCTCTGGAACACGAGGAAGCCGACGGCGACCGCGGTGATCGAGGCGATGAGGACGGCGCCGGCGGCGATGTCCTTCGCGAGCTTCGCGTTGGGATCGAACGAGGTCGTCGAGACGTCGATCACGCCCTCGATCGCCGTGTTCAGCATCTCGGCGACGAGGACAAAGGCGATCGCGAGGACGAGCGCGATCAGCTGCATCCGGGAGACGCCGACCGCGACGGCGCCGGCGAACACGAAGACGGCCGCGAGGAAGTGGATGCGGAGGTTCCGCTGTGTGCGGAGGACGTGGATGATCCCCTCGAACGCGTAGTTGAAGCTGTCGAGGAGGGACGGCGCGCTGCCCGGGGCCGACAGCGGGGAGCGGCGCGGCGGGGGGTCGCGCTGCTCGTCCTCCGGATCGCGCGGCAGCTGCGTGACGCTCACGCCGCGTACACCGCCTCGCGCTCCTCCATCTCCGGGCCGTGGTCGTAGCCGACGAGGTGCAGGAGCGCGTGCACGAGCGGCCCGCGCCACGCCTCGCCCACCACCTCCGGGCAGACGACGACGTCGCCAAGCTGGCGGGGCATGCCGTCCGGCAGTTCGCCGACCCCGTCGATCGGGAACGCAAGCGCGTCGGTCGCCTCGTCGACGCCGAGGTGCTCACGCTTCAGCGCGCGGCTCTCCTCCGGCGCCACGAACGCGAGCCCGAGCTCGCCGGCGCCGACGCCTTCTCCCGCGAGCACCGAGCGCGCGAGCTCGACCGCGGCCGTCTCGTCCACCTCCCGGCCCGAACGGTTGACGACCTCGACCTCTATCACCGGCTCCGCTGCGTGCCGGTCTGGTCGGCGTGCCGCTTGTACGCCTCGACGATCCGCTGCACGAGCTTGTGGCGGACGACGTCCTGATGGCTGAACTCGACGAAGGCGATCCCGTCCACGGTCGAGAGGATCTCACGCACCTGGATCAGTCCCGACGCCTGCTCGCGCGGGAGATCGATCTGCGTCACGTCGCCGGTGACGACCACCTTCGAGCCGAACCCGAGCCGCGTGAGGAACATCTGCATCTGCTCGGGCGAGGTGTTCTGCGCCTCGTCGAGGATGATGAAGCTGTCGTTGAGGGTGCGCCCGCGCATGAAGGCGAGCGGAGCGACCTCGATCGTGCCGCGCTCCATGTACGCGTTGAGCTTCTCCGGGTCCATCGTGTCGTAGAGCGCGTCGAAGAGCGGGCGCATGTACGGGTCGACCTTCGCGAGCACGTCCCCCGGCAGGAAGCCGAGCCGCTCGCCCGCCTCGACCGCGGGACGCGTGAGGATGAGCCGGCCAACCTGCCGCTCCGAGAGCGCAGCGACCGCGAGCGCGATGGCGAGATACGTCTTGCCGGTTCCGGCGGGGCCGATCCCGAACGTGACCGTGCAGTCGCGGATCGCGTCGACGTAGCGCTTCTGCGTGACCGTCTTCGGCGTGATCCGCTTGCCGCGGTGCGACCAGACGACGTCGGAGAAGATGTCGCGCACGTCCTCGGCCTGGTCGATCGCGCCGAGGATGGCGTCGACGGTGCCGGCGCCGACATCCTGGCCGCCCTCGACGAGCTCGACGAGCTCCGCGACGACGGCCTGCGCCTCAGCGACCTTGAGGTCGTCGCCGGCGAGCGTGAGCCGGTTGCCGCGCAGGTTGACGGTGCAGCCGAGCCTGTCGCGGAGCGCGTCGAGCACCCCGTCGCCGATGCCGGCGAGCTCCGCCGCGACCTCGTTCGAGACGTCCAGCACGGTCTGCACGAGGTCAGTGTAGGAGGGGCTGCGGGCCGCGGAAGGGTTCGTTGCGCGGGTCACGAACATGACTCCGTCGGCTCCGTGCGCTAGCGTCTCGGGCGCGGGTCGTCTCTCAAACGCCGTTTCTATGCGACGTCACGGTCTCGTACTCCTCTGCACGCTCGCCCTCGCCACGGCGGTGGCGGCTACCGCGTGGGCGCATTCGACGCCGCAGATCCGGGCCCAGCAGGCACACGCGCGGGCGGTGCTCGCCCAGGTCGACCGGATCGGCGCGAACCTCCAGAAGATCGAGGACCAGGCGTGGAACGCGAAGCAGCGCCTCACGGCGGTGAACGGAAGCCTGAAGCGGAACGAGTACCAGCTGCACCTGGCCAAGGGGAACCTCCGGGCCGCGCAGCGCCGCCTCATGTCCCGCATCTACTCGCTGTACGTGAACGGCTCGCCGAGCACGATCGACGTGATCGCCGGCGCGAAGAGCATCTCGGAGCTGATCGACCGCGCCGAATCCGCCCAGGTCCTCTCGAGCCAGGACGCGGCGCTCGGCCAGCAGGCACTCCGCTTCGAGCACACGGTGCAGCGGCGGGAGCGCCAGCTGCAGCAGTTGAAACGCCAGCGCGTCGCCGCCCTCGCCGAGCTCCAGGCGAAGCAGCGGACGATCACGTCCGAGCTCGCGCGAGAGAAGCACCTGCTCGCGTCGATCCATTCGTCGATCGACAAGCTCCAGCAGCAGGAAGCGGCCCGCGAGCGGAGGCTGCGTGCTCTGGCGGAGGCGCGGTTGAAGGAACAGCTCGCCGAGCAGGCGGCGGCGCGCGCGGCCGCCGCACAGGCGGCGCAGTCCTCGGCCACGTCGCCGGTGTCCAGCGGAGGGGGCGTCGTCCTGCCGCCGGTGACGATCCCGGTCGGGAGCACGGGCGCCGGCCATCCGCAGGCGGCCTCGATCGCCCTCCAGTACCTCGGCGTCCCGTACGTCTGGGGGGGCGCGAGCCCGGCCGGCTTCGACTGCTCGGGCCTCGTGATGTACGTCTACGCCCAGCTGGGGATCTCGCTGCCGCACTACACGGTCGCGCAGTGGAGCTCGACGATCCCGATCTCGCCCTCCGAGCTGCAGCCCGGCGACCTCGTCTTCTTCGACGGGCTCGGCCACGTCGGGATCTACATCGGCGGCGGCCAGTTCGTCGACGCGCCGCACACCGGCTCGGTCGTCCGCATCGACAGCCTCTCGAGCTTCGGCAGCTTCAACGGCGCCCGGCGCGTCCCTTAGCCGCGGAAACGCTTCGCGTTTCCGCGGTAGAGACGGAACTGCGCGGGCCCGAGATTGCGATCTCGGGCCCGCTTCGTGCCTTCTTGTTCTGGATCGCCTGGGCAAGCGCTCACTGTTGTGCGCTCGCGCGCGGCGGAGGCCGGCGCGAGCGCGGTTCGGCCTGCGGCTAAGTCACCGCTTCGCGGATGTCTTAGCCTCCGGCCCCTCGTCTGAGCGGGGTTCGAAACGTTTCGAACCCCCTCCTGCCATCCAAGTGGTTGGAGCCGCGGCCAACCCGTGTGCCCTCAGCACGGAGCCGACGGGAGACCGCGTCTCCCGTTCGCGCAGTTCGTTCAAGACCCGGGCGAAGAGCGCAGATCTTCGCCCGGCCCTGCTAGGCGAGCTTCTCGCGCACCAGTTGGCTGACCTGCGAGCCGTCGGCGCGGCCGGCGATCTGCGGCATGACGTCGGCCATGACGCGCCCGAGGTCGGCCATGCTCGTCGCCCCCACTTCCGCGATGACGTCGTCGACGATCTCGTCGATCTCGTCCTCGGAGAGCGGCTCCGGCATGAACTCCTCGAGGATCTCCAGCTCGCGCTCCTCCGCGGCGGCCTGCTCCTCGCGCCCACCGGCCCGGAACGCGTCGGCGGCCTCGATGCGCCGCTTCCGCTCGCGCTGCAGCACCTGCAGCTCCTCCTCCTCGCTCAGCGGGCGCTGCAGCTCCTTCTGCGAGCTCTTCAGCGCGTGCAGGATCAGGCGGAGCGCATCGCGGCGCTCGGCGTCCCGCGCGCGCATCGCATCCTTCAGCTCGTCGTCGATCTCCTCGATCAGGCTCACACCCAGCCGCCTTTGATGTGCCAGTGCAGATGGAACACCGTCTGACCCGCGCTCGGGCCAACGTTGACGGCGACACGGTAATCGGTCAACCCCTCGCGTGCAGCGACCTCGGCGACGAACTCGAGCATCCGCTTGGCCTCCTCGGGCGGGAACTCGCCGATCTCGCGGAACGAGTCGACGTGCCGCTCCGGCAGGACGAGGAGGTGCACCGGCGCCTGGGGGTTGATGTCGCGGATCGCCACGAAGCCGTCGGTCGCTGCGACGTGGTCGCCCTCGCGGTAGAGCTTGCAGAAGAGGCAGTCGTCGCTCACGCGGCGAGGATCCCCTCCTCCGACACGGCGGCGCCGCGCACGCCCATCAGCTCGCCGACCGGAGCCGACTCCGGGACGAGCCACGGCGAGTAGTCGTCGCCGTAGCCGCGACCGGGCCGGTCGACGAGGACGACGTCGTCGCAGCCGACTTTGGAGCGCCAGTGGTCGAGGCATGCGTCGTGGGACGCGGCGCGCAGCCGCGCGCTCCGCTCCTTCTTCACTGACGGAGGCACGGGGTCGTCGGCCTCGGTCCCGGTGCCGGGGCGCGGCGAGTACGGGAAGACGTGCACCTTCGTGAGCCCGGCTTCGCCGACGACACGGAGGGTGCTCTCGAACGCGCGCTCGTCCTCGGTGGGGAAGCCGACGATGACGTCGCTCGTGAGGTTGAACTCCTCCCGCAAGGGCTCGAGGCGGCGCAGATACGTCGCGACGGAGTAGCGCCGGCCCATCGCGCGGAGGACGCCGTCGTCTCCCGACTGGAGCGGCACGTGCAGGTGGCGGCTCGCCGTCGGCGTCTCGCGCAGGGCGCGCACGAGCTCCTCGTCGACATGGTTGATCTCGATCGAGGAGAGGCGCAGGCGCTCGAGCCCAGGCGTCGCACCTGCCTCGCGGACGAGCCGGGGCAGGCGGTAGTCGGCCGCGCGATCGCGGTAGCAGCCGAGGTTGATCCCGGTGAGGACGACCTCGCGATGTCCCTGGGCGGCGCGGCGGCGCACCTCGGCGAGCACGGCCTCGGCGGTGCGGCTGCGCGACGCTCCGCGGACGAGCGGGATGACGCAGAAGCGGCACGAGAACGAGCAGCCGTCCTGCACCTTGACGAATGCGCGGACGCGGTCGAGCCGGGCGTCGGCCTGGACGCAGCCGATCGCCCCGACGTCCCCGGCCACGTGCTCAGGCGTCTCTTCGCTCCGGCGCGGAACGACGACGACGTTCCCGGGCAGCCCGGCGAAGGCGTCGCCGGCCAGGTTCGCGCCACAGCCTGTGACGTAGACGCGGCGGTGCGTGCGCGCGGCGCGAGCCGCCTCCTTGCGCGACTTCGCGACCGCCTCGTGGGTCACGCAGCACGTGTTGACGACCGCGACGTCGACGCCTCCCTCCCGCTCCACGTGGCCGTCCGCGAGCAGCCGCTCGCGCACGGCATGGGCGTCCACGTGCGAGACCTTGCAACCGAGGAACCGGACGGAGAACGTGGCCATCGCCGCGGAACTCTAGGTCAGGGGCTTCCGGAGGACGACCGCCTGGCGTTCGTAGCCGTGGCGCTCGTAGAACTCGACCGCGCCGACGTTGCTGCGGAGGTTCGTGTCGGTCACGATCAGCTCGGCGCCCTGCGCCCGCGCCCACTCCTCCACCGCGTCGAGCAGGCGACCGCCGATCCCGCAGCCACGGAAACGCGCTTGCACGACGAGATAGTCGAGATGAACACGCCGGCGGCGGTTGTCGAGCCCGGGCTCGACCGCGGCATGCGGGGACGGCAGTTGGAGGACGGCGACCGCCTCGCCGACGGCATCTCCCTCGACCTCGGCCACGAGCCGGAGGACGTCGTCGCGCGGCGGCCGGGCGAGTGTCTCCTGATGGTGCGCCACCAGGGCGTCGTGCTCGGGTGCGGCGAAGCGCTCGGGCTCGAACGCTGCGTACTGCTCGGCCAGGTCGCGCGCGGCGAGTGCGAGCCCGTCGGCGTCCTCCGGCCGGGGTGGACGGATCACCACCTCCATGCAGCGATTGTCTCAGTCACGCGTGAGCAGGTCCGCGGCCCAGCCGTCGCGCACGCGCCGCTCCATCGCGTGCCACCCGTCGACGCTCGGCTCCTCGCGGTCGAGGTAGCCGGACGTGATCGCCCGCACGACGGGAAGCTCCGCAAGCATCCGCTCCACTACGTCGAGCGCGATGTTCATCACGGCGAGGTCGGCCTTGCGCAGTCGGCCTCCGACGTCCACAGCGACACCGTTCGCGGCCGCGTTGAACCGGGTGATCTCGAGCGCCACGTCGTCGATGTCGACGGCACGCACCGGCGCGAAGCCGAGCTTGGCCGCCGCGACCGAGAGGACGCCAGAGCCGCAGCCCACGTCGAGCAGGCTCGCCGGCTCGACGTCCTGCAGGAGCTCGAGGCAGAGACGCGTCGTCGCGTGCGCCCCCGTGCCGAACGCCCGGCCCGGGTCGATCACGACCGCGACCGCGTCGGTGGGCGCCTCCTCCCAGGGCGGGCCGACCCAGCAACGCCCGATCCGGACGCCGTGGTGGAACGAGCGCCAGGCGTCCTCCCAGCCCTCGGCGACGTCGTCCACCTCGACGACGTCGAAGCCGAGTGGCGGCTCCTCGGCATAGACCGCGAATGCGCCGTCGAGCTCCTCGACGCCCTCGGGGAAGATGTGGAGCAGGAGCGCGAGCTCGGGCTCGCCGCCGACGACGACGTACCGTCTCAGCGGAAGGCGCTCTTGAGCTTGTCGAAGAGACCGCCGTCGGTCTTCTCGTACGTGCCGTCGTCCGTGTGCTTGTCGAATTCGCGGAGGAGGCGGCGCTGCTCGTCGGTCAGCCGCCTCGGGACGAGGACGTTGACGAGGATCCGCTGGTCGCCGCGGCCGTGTCCCTGCAGGACCGGCATGCCGCGCCCGCGGAGGACGACGATCTCGCCAGGCTGCGTCCCCGGGGGCAGCTCGAGATCCTCCTCCCCGTCGAGCGTCGGCACCAAGAGTGTGGCGCCGAGCGCCGCCTGCGTGAACGTCAGCTCGGCGGTCGTGTAGATGTCGTCGCCTTCGCGGACGAAGCGCTCGTCCGTCCGGATTCGCACCTCGACGTAGACGTCGCCGGCGCGGCCGCCGAGCGCCCCGGCATGTCCCTCTCCGCTCACGCGGATCCGTTGCCCGTGGTGGATCCCGGGCGGGATCTCGACCGCGAGCGTGCGCTCCTCGACCACGCGGCCGGCGCCGCGGCACTCGGCGCACGGCCGCTCGACGCGGCGGCCTGAGCCGGCGCACGCCGGACAGGTCTGGGTGCGGACGAACTCACCGAAGACGCTCCGCGTCACCTGCTGCAGCCGCCCGCTCCCGTTGCACGTGGAGCAGGTCGTGATCTCGGAGCCCGGCTCGGCGCCGCCCCCGCCGCAGCGGGCACAGTTGACGGCCGCCTGGAACGGCACGTCGCGCGTGACGCCTTGCGCCGCTTCGACGAGCTCGATCTCCGCCGTCGCCGCGAGGTCGGCTCCCCGCCCGCGGCCGCCGCGCGCACGGCCGCCGAAGAGGACGTCGTCGCCGAAGAACGCCGAGAAGAGGTCGGCGAGGTTCCCGAAGTCGACGTGGCTCGCCTGGAAGCCGCCGCTGCGCAGCCCCGCGTGCCCGTACCGGTCGTAGAGCTCGCGCGTCTCCGTCTTCGACAGCACCTCGTATGCCTCGACCACCTCGCGGAAACGCTCGTCGGCGTCGGGCACCTCGGAGACGTCGGGATGGAGCTCCCGCGCCAGCCGCCTGAAGGCGCGCTTGATCTCGTCCTCGCTCGCGGCGCGCCCGACGCCGAGGAGCTCGTAGTAGTCCCGGTCCGTGGTCGCCATCGCAGTGAATGTAGCGTCGGCGTCTGCGGGAGAAACTCAGGCCTCGTCGTAGATCGACTCTACGAAGCGCGAGAGCTCCACCGCGGCCGAACGCACGGCTCCGAGCGCCTTCTCGTAGTCCATGCGCACGGGACCGACGAGACTGACGGCGCCGAGCGCGCGATGGACGAGGCCGTAGCACGCGCCGACGAGCGCGATCTCGGCGAGAGCGGGGTGCGCGAGCTCGTGGCCGAGACGGACGTACGCACGCGGCGACGCGCTCGGCTGCCCGAGCACCTCGAGGAGGTCCGCCCGGCGCTCAACGAGCTCGAACAGGCTCCGATACGCGTCGAGCTCCTCCGTCCGCACCTCGCCGAGGAGGTCTGCCGCGCCGCCGACGTAGAGGCGCTGCTCGCTCGAGACGAGCTCGACGAAAGCAGGCCGCAACGCGGCGAGGAAGACGCGCTCCGCCTGGCTGAGACCGGGATCCTCGAAGCGGCGGCGCAGCAGCCCGGTGCCGAGCTGGAGGCCGGACACCGCCTCGTTGAGGTAGTCGCTCGCCCACTGGGCGAGGCCGGCGTCGACGGCATCGTCGAAGTGGAAGAGACGCTTCGAGACGCCACCGGCGGACGTGATGACGACGACCATCACGAGCTGCGGCTGCAGGAGGAGCACCTCCACGTGCCGCACGTGCGTCGACTCGAGCGGCGGCGCGGAGACGAGCGCGAGCAGCCTGGTCACCTGCGAGAGCATCTCGGTCGTCGCCTGCAGCGCGGACTCGACCTCGGTGCTCGTCGTCGTGAGGTCGAGCGGAAACGCGGCCGGGTGGGGCTCGAGATGTCCGAGCAGCTCGTCGGCGTAGTAGCGGTACCCGCGCTCCGTCGGGACGCGCCCCGCGGACGTGTGCGGATGCGTGAGCAGCCCGAGATTCTCGAGCTCGGCCAGCTCCGCCCGGACCGTCGAGGGCGAGACGCGGAGGTCGGAGCGCTCGACGAGCGTCTTCGACCCGACGGGCTGTCCGGTGCCGACGAACTCCTCGACGACGCGGCGGAGGATCGCGCTCTGCCGTTCGCTCAGCTGCAGCGTTTTCAGCATTTGCAGGAAATTTTAGCCGTCTCAGGCGACAATCTCGGCCGTCACCGCGCCGCCGAGGAAGCGCCCACGCTCCGTGAGGGCGAGCGTCTCGCCGCCGTCGACCGCGAGACCGAGCCGCTCGGCGCGCGCAAGTCCCTCGGCATCGAGCGCTCGCCGCAGCCCGCGGAGCGGCAACGGCTCGTCCAGGCGGAGCCCGAGCATGAGCCGCTCGCGAGCCCGTGTCCCGTCGTCGAGCAGCTCGATCTCCCGGTCGTACCGGCCCTGCAGGTACTTCGCGAGCCTCGGCGTGTTGCGGCGGCGCTCCCCGTCCAGCGTGGAGACGGCGCCGACGCCGAGGCCGAGGTAGTCGCGGCCGAGCCAGTAGCCGAGGTTGTGCTCCGCGCGCTTGCCCTCCCGGCAGAAGTTGGCCGTCTCGTACCAGCGGTAGCCGGCGCCGGTGAGCGTCGCGACGACGCGCTCGAAGTAGTCCTCCATCTGCTCCGCCTGCTGCTCGAGCTCGGCGCCGTGCGCGATCGTGAACCGCGTGCCGGACTTTGCCTCGAGCTCGTAGGCGCTGATGTGCTCGGGACCGAGCGCGATCGCGCGCTCGAGATCCGCGGCGAGCTCGTCGGGCGTCTGGCCGGGGATGCCGTAGATGAGGTCGAGCGAGAGGTTGTCGAAGCCGGCCTCGCGCAGCCGGCCGAAGGCGCTTTCGACGTCCGCGGGCGTCGCTCGTCGCTCGAGCACACGCAGCAGGTGCGGCTGGAACGTCTGCGCGCCGAGCGAGACGCGGTTGACGCCGGCGGCACGCAGCTCTCGGGCGAGCTCGGGCGTGACCGTCTCGGGATTCGCCTCGACCGTCAGCTCGCGCGCCGTCGGGAGCGCGCGCAGAAGACGCAGCAGCTCCGGCAACGCCGTGAACGTGGGCGTGCCGCCGCCGAGGAAGATCGTGTCCACGGGACTGCCGTCGTGCTCCTCCTCGAGCTCGCGCAGGAGCGCGTCGACGTAGGCCCCGTGCAGGTGGTCGCGGCCGGTCGCCGTGACGAAGTCGCAGTAGCCGCAGCGATGCGCGCAGAACGGGAGGTGGAGGTACAGATGGCGAATCGATCTCACGACGCCACCCGCCTCGGTCGCGGAACGAGCTCGCCGCCGCAGTTCGGGCAGACGGCGTCCATGGACACGGCGCAGGCGCGGCAGAAAGTGCACTCGTGCGAGCAGATGAGCGCGTAGCCGTCCTGCGCGAGCACGGAGCCGCAGCGCTCGCACTCCGTCCGCATCTCGAGGCTCATCCGTCTGCGTCCTTCTCGTAGAGAACAGTCGCGTACGGCGGCGTCTCGGCCGGGCGCTCCAACGACCCACTCGTGTGCGCGATCCCTGCCTCGCGAGCCGCGTCTTGCACGACCTGGAGCGGGCCGGGAGGAGGGCCCATCTGGTCGAAGTAACAGGCGACACAGAGGCCGACGTCCTCCTCGATTTCGGCCTCACCTTTCCAGAGACGCGACCGTTTCGCAGTGACGCGGACGACCTGGGGCGCCACCGTCGGCATCACGCTCCTGAACGCCGCGAGCGCCTCGGCCGGAACCGTGACCGGCTCGTGCGTGAAGCGGTAGTCGAGAGGGTCGCTTCCGGGCGTGGTCTGCTCCCACAAGACCCTGCCGAACGCGCGAAGCGGCTCGACCTCGGAGAGCGGATAGGGGTCGATCCACGTCGGCCCGGTCGTGCGCGGCCACGGAAAGCGCATCCCTTGCTCCACCGCGCGCATGTCCCCGCGTTCCCACTCTCGGTCGTCGAAGCCGAGCACGACGTGATGGTCGTACAGCGGCCCGCCGACGCCCTGCTGCTCGTGGCGAACCCACACCGCGAGCTTGATCGGCGCCTGCCCGTCGAGGAACGCACGCATCCTCATGAGATCGTCGGCGGAGAGCTCGAGCGTGGCCGCATCGAGTCCCTCCCGCATCAGCTCTTCTGCCCCTGGCCGATGTTGAGGACGGCGAGGAACGCCTCCTGCGGCACCTCGACGGAGCCGACCTGCTTCATCCGCTTCTTGCCGGCCTTCTGCTTCTCGAGCAGCTTCCGCTTGCGCGTGATGTCACCGCCGTAGCACTTCGCCAGCACGTCCTTCCGCTTCGCCTTCACGGTCTCGCGGGCGATGACGCGCGAGCCGATCGCGGCCTGGATCGGGATGTCGAACATCTGGCGCGGGATCTCCTCGCGCAGCCTGTCGACGAGCAGGCGCCCGCGGTCGTACGCGAACTGCCGGTGGACGATCAGCGAGAGCGCGTCGACCGGCTCGCCGCCGACGAGCACGTCCACCCGGACGAGCTCGCCCGGCTTGAAGCCGGCGACGTCGTAGTCGAACGACGCGTAGCCGCGCGTGCGCGACTTGAGCTGGTCGTAGTAGTCGAGGACGATCTCGGCGAGCGGCAGCTCGTACGTGAGGTGGACCCGCTCGGGCGAGAGGTACTCGAGCTTGCCGAACGTGCCGCGCCGGTCGTTGTTCAGCTCCATCACCGCTCCGACGTGCTCCTTCGGGACGATGATCGAGGCGGCGACGTACGGCTCCTCGACCTCCTCGATCTCCCGCGGGAACTCCGACGGGTTGTGCACCTCGACGAGGTCGCCGTCCTTCTCCTTCACGCGGTAGGCGACGTTCGGCGCCGTGACGAGCAGGTCGAGGTCGAACTCGCGCTCGAGCCGCTCGCGGACGATCTCCATGTGGAGCAAGCCGAGGAAGCCGCAGCGGAAGCCGAAGCCGAGCGCCTGGGACGTCTCCGGCTCGTACACGAGCGCGGCGTCGTTGAGCTTGAGCCGCTCAAGCGCGTCGCGCAGCTCGGGATAGTCGTCGGAATCGGTCGGGAAGAGCCCGGCGAAGACCATCGGCTTCACGTCCTTGTACCCGGGCAGGGCCTTCTCCGCGGGCCGCCGGACCGAGGTGAGCGTGTCGCCGACGCGGAGGCTCGAGACGTCCTTCAGCCCCGTGACGACGTAGCCGACCTCGCCGACCGAAAGCTGCTCCACCGGCGTCATCGCGGGGGAGAAGACACCGAGCTCCTCGGCGTCGAAGCGCGTGTCGGTCGCCATCGTGCGGAGGCCCTCGCGGGTGGCGAAGGAGCCGTCGACGACGCGGACGAAGGCGAGGACGCCGCGGTACTGGTCGTACGACGAGTCGAAGACGAGGGCGCGCGCGGGAGCCTCCGGATCCCCGTCGGGCGCGGGCATCCGCTCGACGATCGCGTCGAGGACGTCGGCGACGCCGTCCCCCGTCTTGGCCGAGATCCGCAGCACGCGGGCCGGGTCGTCGCCGAGCAGGTCGGCGACCTCGACGGCGGTGGCGTCCGGATCCGCCGCCGGGAGGTCGATCTTGTTCGCCACGGGGACGATCTCGAGCCCGTTCTCGATCGCGAGGTAGGCGTTCGCGAGCGTCTGCGCCTCTATCCCTTGCGCGGCGTCGACGACGAGCAGCGCCCCCTCGCACGCCTGGAGCGAGCGCGAGACCTCGTAGGTGAAGTCGACGTGACCGGGCGTGTCGATGAGGTTGAGCTCGTGCCCCTTCCACGGCACGCGGACCGCCTGCGCCTTGATCGTGATCCCCCGCTCGCGCTCGAGCTCCATCGTGTCGAGCACCTGTTCGCGCATCTCGCGTGCGGAGACGGCCTCGGTCAGCTCGAGGATCCGATCGGCGAGCGTCGACTTGCCGTGGTCGATGTGCGCGATGATCGAGAAGTTGCGGATCCGTGCCTGGTCCACGAGCCGCGATGGTACTGGCGCCCGCCGGCATCTCCCGTCGCGGCGGAGAAAGTGGCGGGGAGGTGCCGTACAGCCAGTCCCCCTCAGCCTCCCCGCCGGAGTGCCCAAGTGGAGATGGGCGAACTGGGCATGGTGCCAGAGATCTCGCTCGTCCGACGAGGTCAGGCCCGGGCGCGCCGGAGCCGCAGCATCGTCTCCAGCTCGCGGACGCCCAGCAGCCGGCACGCGCCGAAGAACGCGGCGTAGCCGAGCACGAGGCCGAAGCCGAGAGAGACGATCTGCGCGGGGAGCGAGCGGCCGAGGCCCGAGTCGAGCAGGTGCCAGACCCACCACGCGACCGCGGCGAGAACCGCCGACGCGACGGCCACGAGCACGAAGCTGCGCACCGTCTCCCTGATCGCGAAGCCGTCCATCCGCCGGCGGAACAGGGCGAGCAGCGCCCACGTCCCCGCGATGTTGACAAGCGAGGTCGAGAGCGGGATCCCCCAGATCCCGAGCCGGTAGAAGACTGCGTCAAGGAGGGCGTTCAGCCCGAGGTTGCCGAACGCGACCCAGCTTGGGATCCACGGCGACTGGAGCGAGAAGAAGCCGCGGTTGAGCATGAGCATCGTCCCGTTGAACGTGAGCCCGAGCGCGAACGCGGCGAGGCAGCTCGCGACGATCGGCGTGTCGTGCGCCGTGAAGTGCTCGTGCTGATAGAGGAGCCGCACGATCGGCGTCGCGAGCACCGCGGCCGCAGCGCTCGCCGGGATGAGCAGGAACGAGATCAGCCGCAGGCCCGTGGCGATCGTGCTCCGGAAGGCATCCCAGTCCTCGCGCGACGCGTGGCGGGAGAGGAGCGGGAAGAGCACGGTCGCGACCGCGACGGAGAACATCCCCTGCGGCAGCATGTAGAGCCGGAAGGCGCGGACGATCGCCGCCGGCGCGAGGTGCGGATTCAGATAGTGCGTCGCGAACAGCTGGTCGATGACCGCGTTGATGTTGATCAGGCCGAGGCCGATCGTGACGGGCACCATCAGCACGAACGTGCGCTTGACCGCCGGATCGTGGATGTCGATCACCATCCGCAGCCGGTCGTCCCGCCCGCGCAGCCACGGCAGCGGCAGCAGGAACTGGACGACCGTCGCGACGAGGATCGCGACCGCGTAGACGTAGAGTCGCGACGACTTCGCGTCCGCGTGCTCGGCGCCGAGGCCGAGCCCGAGCAGGATGACGAGGTTCCACGCCACCGGGGTGAGCGCAGGCACCGTGAAGTGGTCGTAGCTGTTGAGGATCCCGACGACGATTCCGGTCAGCCCGAGGATGAGGACGAGCGGGAAGAGGATGCGCGCCAGGCCCGCGGCGAGGACCCCGAACTTGTCGTGCGGCCCGTACCCGAAGATCTCCATCACCCACGGCGCGATCACCATGAACAGAGCGGTGAGGCCGCCGAGCCCGAGCAGCATCAGCCAGAAGAGCGACGAGGCGACGCGCCACGCGCGCTGCCGCTCGCCCTTGACCAGCAGGTCGCTGAAGACCGGGACGAACGCGGCCGACAGCGCGGAGTCGGCGACGAGCGAGCGAACCGTGTTCGGGATGAGAAAGGCGATCTCGAACGCGTTGACCGGGCCGGAGATCCCGAAGAGTGCAGCCTGGACGATCTCCCGTACCAGCCCGATGACCCGCGACACTCCGGTGGCGACGGCGAAGATGACGCCCGAGCGCGCGAGACCGCGTCCCGCGTCGGGCTCCGGTTCCTCGGCGACGGCCGCCGGAGCGGGAGCGCCGGCCTGCGTGATCTGGCTCTCCTCGTCGAGCGTCCGCGCCTCGAGCTCGGCGAGCTCGCTCCTGTCCCGGCGCGGCCGGATGATCATCGTCGGACTCTCGGCCGGATCCTGCGAGACCGGCCAGGAGTCGAGCGTCGCGTCGCTCTCGAAGTACGTGGGCCTGCCCTGCTCGGCTCGGCGGCGGTCGCGTGCCAGCCGCCGCTCGTGCCGCTGGCGCTCGGCGTCGTCCACGAGGGCAGCATAGGGAGCGGGGTTGCTACCATCGCCCGGCCCGCGAGTCGCGGGCCTTTTTCCGAGATGCCGAACATCAAGCAGCAGGAGAAGCGCGTCCGCCAGGCGACGCGGCAGCGGCAGGAGAACCTCCGCTGGCGCTCGGCGGCGAAGACGCTCATGCGGCGCCTCAACGAGGCGGTCGCGGAGGGCGACCCGAAGGAGACCGAGGCGCGGCATCGCGAGCTCGTCCAGTGGCTGGACAGGGCCGCCGCGAACGGCGCTCTGCACCGGAACACCGTCGCCCGGCGCAAGTCCCAGGCGGCGAAGCTCGCCGCAGGCGCCTCCGGGAAGTAGCCCCTAGGCGGCGCGCTCGGGCCGGCGCGTGATCTCGACGAGCGTCCGGTCGAGCTGAAGCTCCGGCGGCAGCCGCGAGCCGCCCTTTGCGCCCGCGTCGAGCTCGGCCAGCCGCACCGTCGCCTGCGCCAGCTCTTGGGGCGAGAAGTTGCCCGCCTGCTTGACGCCTTTCTCCGCGACGAACGGGTGCATCTTCAGCCGGCTCGCGATCTCGCTCGAGCGGACGCCCTCGTCCGCGAGGCGGGAGATCTTCCGGACGCGTCCGACATGGCCGACGAGCGAGGCGACGAGACGGATGAGCTCGCCGGAGCGTGGACGGTGCGAGCGGTCCAGGAGGGATTCGGTCGCGCGGATCATCGCCGCGACGTCGCGGCGTCCCCAGGCGTCGGTGACGGCGAAGATCGGCGTCTCGGCTCGTCCGACCGCGAGCTCCTCGACGGCGGCGCGCGTGATCTGCTCGCCGCTCGCCCAGGTCGCGAGCTTCTGGACCTCGGAGGCGAGGTCGCCCACGTCGTCTCCGACGGCCTCGACGAGCGCCCGGCAGGCGTCGCGATCCGCCGACGCGCCGAGGCGCGTGAACTGCTCGGCCACCCATTCCGGGAGCTGCTTCTTGGTCACGTCGTAGGCGAGCACCTGTCCCGCCTTGGCGACAGCCTTCGAGAGCGCGGAGTCGCGCCGGATCCCGTCGCCGACGAGCGCAAGGACCGTGGTGGGGGCCGGCGAGCCGAGGTACGACTCGACCTGCTTCACGTCCGCCGCCTTCCACGCCTCCACGCCGTCGACCACGACGAGACGCGCCTCGCCGCCGAAGAGGCCGAGCGCGTTGCAGGCGGCGACCGCATCCTCGCCCGACGCCTCCGCGGCGTGAAGGTGCTCGGTGGCGTCCTCACCGATCCGTCCCCGCAGGCGCTGCAGCGCCACCGCGATCTTCGGCCGATCCGTCCCCGTCAGGAGGTAGACCGGCTTCAGCTCGCGCTCGCTCGCCACGCTGCCAAGCATAGGCGGCGGCTCCGACCGCTCCCAGGCCGAGCGCGGCGGCCGCTCTCGGCGAGGTGATCTGAGCGCCGGGAAGCCCGCCGAACACGCGTGCGCACACGGCGACGAACCAGGCGCCCCAGCCGTTGAGCTGGGCCATCGCGGCGGCGAGCGAGGGCGAGAGCGGAGCCACGACCGCGGTGAGGAGCGCGAGACCGAGCACCTCCACGACGACCGGGACCGCGATGACGTTCGCGGGGACCGTGACGAGCGAGATCTGGTGGAACTGGAGCCACGTGACGGGCGCCGTGGCGAGACCGCACGCGGTCGAGACGCCGACGAGCTGCGCGAGCTCGCGCGGGACGGGGTATCCCTCGAGCGCTCGCACGACGCGCGGCGTGACAACGAAGATCGCCGAGACGGCGGCGAACGAGAGCTGGAAGCCTGCGTCGAGCAGGTTGTACGGGTTCCAGCCGAGGAGGAGGGCCGCTCCGACGAGCAACGCCTGCCAGCGGTCGCGCTCGCGCGCGGCGAGCCAGGCCAGCGACCCGAGTCCGGCTGCGAGCGCCGCGCGGACGACCGACGGATGGAGTCCCACGGCGATCGCGTACCCCGCGACCGTGAAGAGCGCCGCGATCTGGGCCACGTAGCTCCCGAGCCCTGCGAGCAGGACCACGGCGGCGATGCCGCCACCGACGGCGGCGACCTTGAGCCCGTCCACCGCGAGGCAGTGGTAGAGGCCGGAGGCGCGGAAGTCGGCAAGCAGCTCCTGGTCCATGCCGGACGAGCGGCCAAGCACGATCGCCTCGATCACGTCGCGGCGCGCGCCTCGGAGACCCGGGGCGACGTCACCCGCGAGCCAGCGCCCGACACGGTCTCCAGCTCCGGAGATGCCGCCGCGCCGGCCGACGACGCGCCAGGTCTCTCCGCGCAGGACCGCGTGGATCCCCTGCCGCCGCAGCCACTTCGCCTCGTCGAAGCCGTTGGACGGACCGGGCGGCGCCCGCAGGACGCCTATGAGTCGCAAGCGCGCGCCCTGTGGAGGAGCCCGCCCGAGCGGGAGCTCGAGGAGCGCAGGCTCGCGCGTGCGCGAGATTCCCCAGCGCAGCACCACCACTTTCATTCGCTGGTCGAAGGATCCCGCCCGAGGCTGCTCCTCGACCTCGACGACCGCTTGCTCGGCGCTGCCGATCCGCGGTGCGAGCACGCTGTGGTCGAGCCGCGCAAGCCTGAAGCTCCCCCACGTCCAGGCGACCGCCACGACGGCGGACCCGAGCAGCGCCCATCGGAGGCGCGGATCGGTCACGGCAATTCCGGCTGCGCCGAGTACGCCGGCCGCGCCGAGCACCGGGGCAATCCCGACGCGACCGACGTTCGCGAGTGCGAAGCCGACGCAGAGCGCACCGACGAATGCGTGCGGCAGGCGCACCGTCACGTCACGGGATCACGAGTCCCTTCAGCTGCGCGAGCCTTCCCGCGCCGATGCCGGGGACGCCCTCGAGTTCGGCGACCGAGTGGAATGCCCCGTGCACCTGCCGGTAGTCGACGATCTTCTGCGCGGTCACCGGCCCGATCCCCGGCAGCGAGTCGAGCTGCTCCACCGTGGCCGTGTTGAGATCGAGCGGCGCGGACGGCGAGGAGCCGGCAGCGGGAGGGGTCACCGCCGCCGCCGCGCCGACCGCGCCGCGCCCCGGGACGACGACCTGTTCGCCGTCTGCGACCGGCGCGGCGAGATTCACCGCTTCGAGTTGCGCCTTCCCGGTCGGCCCGCCGGCGGCGGCGATGGCGTCGTCGATCCTCGAGCCCGAGCGCAAGCGATAGAGGCCGGGCCGCCGGACTGCGCCGGCGACGTCCACGACGAGCAGCTTCGCAGCCCTGGCCTTCGGGCTCGCCGGAGCGCGCAGCGGAGCGACCGCCGGCGCCGCGCTGCTCCCGCCTCCGAGGTGCCGGACCGCCAGGATGAGCAGGACGGCGATCGCCGCGGCGGCGCCCAGGAGCTGCCGCCGCGACAGCGCAGGAAGCTGGACATCCATGGCGCCAATCGTGACAACAGAGATGTCGCGCGTCTGTGCCGGTTTGGCGGCGCCTCCGTAAACTCGCCCCGTGGCAGACTGGGTGACGATCTCGGCGCTCGCATCCGCGGGCGGGACGCTCGTCCTTGCAGGCGTGACGGTCGCCTCGGTGCGCTCGGCCAATCGAGCGGCACGGGTGGCCGAGCAGACGCTCCTCGCCGGGCAACGCCCGCTGCTCGTCCCGTCGCGCACCGAGGATCCCGCCCTCAAGGTCGGCTTCCAGGACGACGTCTGGTTCGCGGTTCCGGGCGGCCAGGGCGCCGCCAGCGCGTCGGACACGGCCGTCTACTTCGTGATCAGCGTCCGCAATGTCGGCACCGGGATCGCCGTCCTCCACGGCTGGCGCCTCGATCCCGAGCTCACCCTGGAGCGCGGAGCCCACGTCTCGCCGCCTCCGCTCGAGGACTTCACGACGCTCACGCGCGACCTCTACGTCGCGCCCGGCGACGTCGGGTTCTGGCAGGGCTCCTTCCGCGACCCCGGCAGCGACGGCTACCGGGCCGCGCGCCGCGCGATCGAGGCGCGACAGCGCCTCGGCGTCGACATCCTCTACGGCGACTTCGAGGGTGGCCAGCGCGTGATCAGCCGCTTCATGCTCAGCCCGCGCGAGACCGACGACGGCGTTCGCTGGTATGCAGGCGTCGGCCGCCACTGGAATGTGGATCGACCGGAGCCCAGAGAACGATGATCGCGGAACCGGCGCATGACGTCGACCACGTGTTCAGCCTCACGCAGGTCGAGCAGGCGATCCGCGAGAGCTGGGGCGAGGACACGTCGGACCCGCGCGAGGGCGAGCGGTGGACTCGCGAGAACCCGTCGCTCGGCCAGTGCGACGTCACCTGCCTCGTCGTCAACGACCTGCTCGGCGGAGAGCTCGCGGCGGCGGACGTCTATCTCGACGGTGAGCGCGTCGAGGGCAACATGTGGAACCGGCTGCCGTGCGGGCTCGAGGTGGACCTGACGCGCGAGCAGTTCCGGCAGGGAGAGATCGTGGGCGAGCCGCGATTCCGCCCTCGCCCGGAGCGGTTCGACCCGGCGCATCCGCGCTACCACCGGTACGAGACCTACCTCGTACTCGCGCGCCGCGTGAGCGAGCGGCTCGGCCTTTCTGCCTAGACGACGAAGTTGACGAGCTTCTTCGGGACGACGATCGTCTTGCGCAGCTCGCCGCCGTCCAGATAGCTCCGCACGCGCTCGCTCTCGCGCGCACGCGCGACGAGAGCGTCCTCGTCCAGCGAGGCGTCAACCTCGAAACGGTCGCGCACTTTGCCGTTCACCTGGACGACGAGCTCGAACGTGTCGCGGACGAGCTGCGACTCGTCGGCCTCCGGCCACGGCGCCTCCCAAAGCCGCTCGTGGCCCAGCACGCCCCAGAGCTCCTCCGCGACGTGGGGCGCGTACGGCTGGATGAGCGAGACCAGCGTCTCGGCCGCGAACCGCGCGTCCGGCGCATCGACGGCACCGCTGAGCTCGTTGACCAGCTCCATCATCGCCGAGATCGGCGTGTGGAACTGGAAGCGGCGCAGGACGTCGTCCGTCACGCGGACGATCGTCTCGTTCGCCTTGCGCGCAAGTGCAGCATCGCGCGCGTCGTCGGCTGGGGGCCGCTCGGCGACCTCGTGCACGATCCGCCACAGCCGCCGGAGGAAGCGGACGATGCCCTCGACGCCGTCGGGCGTCCACTCCATGTCCTGGTCGGCCGGGCCCATGAAAAGGATGTAGAGGCGCACTGCGTCGGCGCCGTACGCGTCGACGACCTGGTCCGGCCCCTCGACGTTCCCCTTCGTCTTCGACATCTTCGTGCCGCCGAGCGTGACCCAGCCCTGGTGGAACACGCGCGCGAACGGCTCGCGGAACCCGACCATCCCCCAGTCGTTCATCGCCTTGACGAAGAAGCGCGAGTAGAGCAGGTGCCCCGTTGAGTGGTCGATGCCGCCGATGTACTGGGAGACGGGCAGCCAGTAGTCGACGACGAACCGGTCGAACGGCGCCTCGTCGTTGTGCGAGTCGATGTAGCGGAGGAAGTACCAGGAGGAGTCGACGAAGGTGTCCATCGTGTCCGGGTCGCGGCGCGCCGGCCCGCCGCACTGCGGACAGTCGACGGCCATGAACTCCTCGTTGGCGGCGAGCGGCGGCCTGCCCTTTGGGGCGTAGTCCTCGATGTCGGGGAGGATCACCGGCAAGTCCTGCTCCGGCACGGGCACGACGCCGCACTTCTCGCAATGGACGAACGGGATCGGGCAGCCCCAGTAGCGCTGCCTCGAGACGCTCCAGTCGCGCAGTCGGTAGTTGACGGTCGGCTTGCCGCGTCCCTCCTGCTCGAGCGCCGCGACGATCGCGCGCTTCCCCTCCTCGGAGGGGAGACCGTCGAACCGCTCGGAGTTGATCAGCCGCCCCTCGTCGTCGATCACCGGGACGACGGGGAGACCGAACGTCTCGGCGAACTGCGCATCGCGCTCGTCGTGGGCGGGCACGCCGCCGATCGCGCCGGTCCCGTAGTCCATGAGCACGAAGTCGGAGACCCAGATCGGCAGCCGCTCGCCGTTGATCGGGTTGACCGCGTGGAAGCCGGTGAAGACGCCCGTCTTGGTCGTCGCGGCGGCGCGCTCCTCGACCGGACGCGCGCCGGCGTGGCGTGCGTACTCCTTCGCTTCCTCGCTCGCGTGCGCGTTGACGAACGGGTGCTCCGGCGCGAGGGCGAAGAACGTGGCGCCGAACAGCGTGTCGGGACGCGTGGTGAAGACGGCGAGGCCCTCCCCGGTCTCCTCGACGCGGAAGAGGATCTCGGCGCCTTCCGAGCGACCGATCCAGTTACGCTGGATCGCCTTCGTCTTCTCCGGCCACTCGGCCCCGGGGTACTCGAGGAGCTCGTCTGCGTAGGCGGTCGTCCGCATGTACCACTGGGTCATGTTGCGGAGCTCGACCTCCGCGCCGCACCGCTCGCAGCGCCCGTCGACGACGTACTCGTTGGCGATCACCGTCTGGTCGTTGGGGCACCAGTTGACCGGCCCCTCGCGCCGGTAGCAGAGCCCGTTCGCGACGAACTGCTGGAAGAGCCATTGCGTCCAGCGGTAGAAGGTCGGCTGGTGGGCCGAGACCTCGCGCTCCCAGTCGATCGCCCAGCCGAGCCGCTTCATCTGGCCGCGCATCGTCTCGATGTTCCGCTCGATCGTCTCGCGGGGATGGCGGCCCTCGCGGATCGCGGCGTTCTCGGCCGGCAGCCCGAAGGCGTCCCAGCCCATCGGCCGCACGACGTGCCAGCCGCTGCGCCGCCGGACGTGGGTCTGGACGTCGCCCATCGTGTAGTTGAGGACGTGTCCCATGTGCAGGCTCGGGCCTGACGGGTACGGCAGCATCTCGAGCTGGTACCAGTGGTTCTCGGCGGTCGGCTCGCCCTGGACCGGATTCGGGGCGCGGAACGCTCCCTCGTCCTCCCAGACGCGCTGCCACTTCTGCTCGATCTCGTGGGGTTCGTATCTCGGTGTCATCGAAAAATGTCCTCTGGAACGAAAAAAACCTCTCCGAGGAGAGGTCGCGGGGAGGCCGGCGCGGCGCTGCTGCGCTTGTCTCCCTGAACTAGGTAAGAAGCAGCTCCTGCATTGAGATCCCGATACTAGCAAGGTGCTCGATCTCCTTCCGGAAACCGCGCGGATCGAGGACGGCGGGCTCGCGATCGGCGGCGTGCCCGCGACCCGGCTGGCGGACGAGTTCGGGACGCCGGTCGTCGTCTACTGCGAACGGACGATCCGAGCCCAGGTGCGCGCGTACCGCGAGGCGGCTCCGGGCGCGCTCATCGTCTACGGGACGAAGGCGTTCGCGAACGTCGCGCTGCTGCGGCTGCTGGCGGACGAGGGCGTCGGCGCCGACGTCTCGACCCTCGGCGAGCTCGCGTTCGCGCTCGCGGCGGAGGTTCCGGGCGAGCGCATCGTCTTCCACGGGAACAACAAGTCGGCCGAGGAGCTGAGCGCGGCCGCCGAGGCCGGCGCGCTCGTCGTGCTCGACGCCCCGGGCGAGGCCGAGGCCGCCGCGGCCGCGAGCGTCCGGCGGGTGCTCGTCCGGCTCACGCCCGGCGTCGAGGCCGTCACGCACCGCTCGATCCGGACGGCGCACGAGGAGTCGAAGTTCGGGCTCGCGCCCGACGCGGCAGAGCGGGAGGTCGGACGCGCACGCGAGCTCGGCCTCGAGGTCGAGGGCGTCCACGTCCATGTCGGCTCCCAGCTCGGCCGGACGGACGAGAGCGTCCTCGCGCTCGAGCGCGTGCTCGCGTTCCTCGAGCGCCTCGACTGGAAGCCTCGCGTCCTCGATTTCGGCGGCGGGCTCGGCGTCCGGCACAACCGCGAGGAGCAGCTCCCGTCGGTGGCGGAGTTCGTCCGGCCCCTCGCCGAGCGGGTGCCGGACGGCGTGTCGCTGATCCTCGAGCCGGGCCGCTCGCTCGTCGGGCGCGCCGGCGTGACGCTCTACCGCGTCGGCACCGTCAAGGACTCCGGCGGTGTCACGTACGCGGCGATCGACGGCGGGATGTCGGACAATCCACGGCCGCAGCTCTACGGCGCGCGCTACGAGGCCGTGCTCGCGAATCGCGCGGACGAGCTGCCGAGCGGCGTCTACCGGATCGCTGGCAAGCACTGCGAGTCGGGAGACGTCCTCATCGAGGCGGCTGAGCTTCCTGAGCCGCAGCCTGGCGACGTGCTCGCGGTGCCGGCGACGGGCGCCTACACGCTCGCCCTCGGGTCGGGCTACAACGGCGTCCCGCGGCCGGCGGTCGTTCTCGTCGCGGACGGCTCGGCGCGCCTCGTCCGGCGTCGCGAGGCGGTGGCCGATCTCCTGCGCTTCGAGGTGTGAGGATCAGCCCGCAGACGCCGACCGGCGGTTCGTCCACCAGCGGCGGATCCTCTTGAACAGCCAGTACAGGATCATGCGGGCGAGCCTACGCCGGTCGGTGGCCGCGCGCTAGCCTCAGCTCAGGATGCGTTTCAGGCTCGCAGCCGTTCCCGGCGTCGTCCTCGTCGCTGTCGCCGCGGCGATGTGGGGCACGGACCCGATCATCCGCAAGACGATGAGCGGGACGACCTCGGCGACGACGATCGTCTTCGGTGAGCACGTGATCCTCGCGGCGCTGACGCTGCCGTTCCTCCTCCCCGCGCTGCGCGCCGTGTTCCGCGCAGGCTGGAGCTACGTGGCCGCCGCCGCCGTCGTCGGCGCGGGCGCGTCGGCCGTCGCCACGATCCTCTTCACAGACGCGCTGATCGGGCACTCGGACTACATCACGCCCGTCGTGATCCAGAAGGTGCAGCCGTTCGTCGCCGTCGGCGGCGCGGCGCTGCTCCTCGGCGAGCGGCCACGGTCGCGGTTCCTCTGGTTCTTCCTCCCCGCGCTCGCCGGCTTCTGGCTCGTGAACCAGGCGCATCCGCTCGCGCCGTCCGCGCAGGGCACGGTCGTGATCGCGGAGGCGACGGGCGCCGCCGTGCTCTGGGCGCTGGGAACTGTGCTCGGCCGCTACCTCTCTCGCGAGCTCGAGTTCCAGCACGTCGTGACGCTGCGCTTCTTCTTCGGGCTTCTCGCGAGCGCGATCGCGCTGCCGGTCATGGGCGCGGCGGCGTATTCGAACGGGCACGACACGTCGCTCATCCTCTATCTCGCGCTCGTCACCGGCCTCTTCGCGCTCGCGCTCTACTACTACGGGCTGCAGAGGACGCAGGCCGTCCTCTCCTCGCTCGCGGAGCTCACGTATCCGGCGGTCGCCGTCATCGCGGGCATCTACGCGTACGACCAGCACCTGCGCTGGACGCAGTGGATCGGCGTGGCCGCGATCCTCGGAGCGGTGACGCTGCTGCCGGTGCAGCGGCGGCGCGTCGTCACCGAGACGCCGCGCGAGCTTCTGCCGGCGCCCGCGACGGGTTAGCCTCTCGCGCGTGGACCTGCGCGACACGCCGGAGGAGGCGCGGTTTCGCGAGGAGCTTCGCGCCTGGGTCGAGGCGAACCTCCCCGCGGACAAGCGCGGCGGGCGCGGCGGGGCGCAGCGGTTCGAGGATCCGTTCATCCGCGAGTGGAGCCGCGCGCTGTACGAGGCGGGCTACACGGGGCTGACCTGGCCGAAGGAGTACGGCGGCGCCGGCGCACCGCACAGCTTCCAGGCGATCCTCTACGAGGAGCTCGCGGCTGCGCAGGCTCCCACCCACGTCGGCGTGATCGGCCTCAGCATGGCCGGCCCGACGATCGTCGCGCACGGGACGGAGAAGCAGAAGGCGCGGTACCTGAAGCCGATCCTCGCGGCCGACGAGATCTGGTGCCAGGGTTTCTCGGAGCCGGACGCTGGCTCGGATCTGGCCTCCGCGCGCACGCGCGCCGAGCGCCGTGGGGACGTCTACATCGTCAACGGCCAGAAGGTGTGGTCGTCGTTCGCGCACATCGCGGACTTCTGCATCCTCGTCACGCAGAGCGACCCGGAGGCTCCGCGGTACCGCAACCTCACGTACCTCCTCGTCGACATGCACGCGCCCGGCGTCGAGGTGCGGCCGCTGCGCCAGATCACCGGCGAGGCGGAGTTCAACGAGATCTTCTTCTCCGATGTCGAGGTGCCGGTCGAGGACCGGCTCGGCGAGGAGGGCGAGGGCTGGAACGTCGCGATGACCACGCTCCTCCACGAGCGCGCGACGCTCGGCTTCGCGCTCACGGCGACGCTCGACGCGCTGTTCGGGCGGCTGCTCGAGGAGGCGCGCGGGCGCGAGCTCGACCCGCGGCTGCGCGAGGCCCTCGCCCGAGAGTGGATCGAGCTGCAGGCGCTCCGCTACACGAACTACCGCGCGCTCGGCACGTACGAGCGCACCGGCGTCCCCGGCCCCGAGGGCTCCGGCGTGAAGCTGCGCTGGTCGGAGGCGAACCAGCGGCTGACGAAGCTCGCGCGCGAGGTGCGCGGCTCGGAGGGGATCCTCGACGACGGCTGGTGGAACCATCAGCAGCTCCGCAGCCGCGGCAACACGATCGAGGCCGGGACGTCGGAAGTGCTCCGCAACATCATCGCCGAGCGCGTCCTCGGCCTCCCGAGGTCGCGCTAGTGATCTTCTCCTTGAGCGAGGAGCAGATCGAGCTGAAGCAGGCCGCGCGGGCGTGGCTTGCCGACCGGTTCCCGCTCGACCGCGACTGGGAGGCGCAGGACGACCGCTGGAGCGAGCTGAAGGAGCTCGGCTGGCTCGACGTCGCCGAGGTGGGGCTCGGCTTCGTCGAGGAGGCGCTGCTGCTCGAGGAGATGGGCTACGTCTGCTACCCGGGCTTCTATCTCGGACACGTGGCGTCGGTGCCGGCGGACGGCGACATCGCCACGGTCGATCCCTCCCGGCGGTTCCACGAGGTCGAGGAGACGCCGCGCCTGCGGGCGGCCGCGGCGGCGGAGGCGCTCGGCGTCGCCCAGCGCGCCCTCGACCTCGGGGTCGAGCACGCGAAGACGCGCACGCAGTTCGGCAAGCCGATCGGCACGTACCAGGCCGTGTCCCACCCGCTCGCGCAGACGTACACCGACGTCGAGCTCGCGCGCTCGCTCGTCTACTTCGCCGCCTGGTGCGTCGCCGAGGAGGACGAGCGCGCTCCCGTCGCCGCCGCCTCCGCCAAGAGCTTCGCGACCGAGGCGGCTGTCGCCGCGTGCGAGCGCTCGATCCAGGTGCACGGCGGCATCGGCTTCACGTGGGAGCACCCGCTCCACCGCTTCTACAAGCGCGCGCTCTGGCTCGAAGGCTTCGGCCGCCGCCCCGCCGAGCTGCGCCTCGAAGTCGCGAATTCGCTGCTGACGTAGGAAGATGAGCCGGATGGAAGGCCTGATGATGGACTTCCCCCTCACGCTCACGCATCTGCTGCGGCGGGCCGAGGCGTTCTTCGGCGACGGCGAGATCGTGACGCGCCTCCCCGACAAGACCTTCCACCGGACGAACCACCGCGAGACGCTGCGCCGCGCGCGGCAGCTTGCCGTCGCGCTGAAGAAGGCCGGCCTCGAGCGCGGCGACCGCGTGGCGACGCTCTGCTGGAACCACCACCAGCATCACGAGGCGTACTTCGGCGTCCCGTGCGGCGGCTTCGTCCTGCACACGCTCAACCTCCGGCTCCACCCGAACGACCTCAACTACATCGCGAGCCACGCCGGCGACCGCGCAGTGATCGTCGACCGTGCGCTCGTCCCGTTGCTCGAGCAGTTCCGGGAGGGGACGCCGATCGAGCACGTCTTCGTCGTCGAGGACTCGTACGAGGAGCTGCTCGCGACCGCCGATCCGGACGAGTGGGAGGACCCGGAGCTCGACGAGCGCGAGGCCGCGGCGATGTGCTACACGAGCGGCACGACGGGCCGGCCACGCGGCGTCGTCTACTCGCACCGTTCCTCCGTCCTGCACGCATTCGGGGTCGGAGCGAACAACCCGCTCGGGCTCGGCTTCGGCATCGACGACGCCGTTATGCCGGTGGTGCCGATGTTCCACGCGAACGCGTGGGGCTATCCGTATCTCGCGACGATGCAGGGTGCGAAGCTCGTCTACCCCGGCCCGCACCTCGACCCCGAGAGCCTGCTCGAGAACATGGAGCAGGAGCGCGTCTCGTGGGCGGCGGGCGTCCCGACGATCTGGATGGGGATCCTCGCGCGACTCGACGCCGATCCCGGCCGCTGGGATCTTTCGGCGATGAAGGCGATGCTCGTCGGCGGCTCCGCGGTGCCGCGCGCGATGATCGCCGCCTTCGAGGGGCGGCACGGCCTGCGCATCTGCCAGGGCTGGGGCATGACCGAGACGTCGCCGGTCGCCTCCACCGTCGCGCTCCCGTACGACCTCGCGGAGGAGGATGCCGAGACGCGCTGGGACTACCAGGCGATGGTCGGTTTCCCGCTCGCGTTCGTCGAGATCCGCGCGCGCGTCGGCGACGAGGACGTGCCGTGGGACGGCGAGGCGATGGGCGAGCTGGAGGTGCGCGGGCCCTGGGTCGCCGCGAGCTACTTCGACGCGCCCGAGACCACCGACCGCTGGACGGAGGACGGCTGGTTCCGCACCGGCGACATCGTCTCGATCCATCCCCGCGGCTTCATCCAGATCAAGGACCGCTCGAAGGACGTGATCAAGTCCGGCGGGGAGTGGATCTCCTCGGTCGAGCTCGAGAACGCGCTCATGGCGCATCCCGCCGTCGCCGAGGCCGCGGTGATCGCCGTGCCGGACGACAAGTGGGGCGAGCGGCCACTGGCGGCCGTCGTGCTCCGCGAGGGTGCGTCCGCGACGGCGGAGGAGCTGCGCGACTTCCTCGCGGCGCAATTCGCGAAGTGGTGGGTGCCCGAGCGCATCGAGTTCGTCGACGAGATCCCGAAGACGAGCGTCGGCAAGTTCCGCAAGACGGCGCTACGGGAGCAGTTCGCCGCCGAGGCCGCTGCCCGGACCGGTTGAGAGCGGCCGTCCTCAACGGGGTCGACTGCTCCTTCGAGCTCCGCGACGTCGCCGACCCGGTGCCCGAGGACGACCAGGCGCTCGTGCACGTGCGCGCGGCCGGTATCAACTTCGTCGACATCCTCGTCCGGCGCGGCCGCTACCCGCAGATGCCCGACTTCCCCGTCGTCCTCGGCTCCGAGATCGCAGGCGAGCTCGAGGACGGATCGCGGGTGATGGTGCTCCTCCCGCAGGGCGGCTACGGCGAGCTCGCTGCAGTCGACCGGACGGCGCTCGTGCCTCTGCCGAGGGAGGCGAGCTTTGCGGAGGGCGCTGCGTTTCTCCTCACCTTCCTCACGTCGTACATCCCGCTCACACGGCAAGTGCGTCTCTTCAAGGGCGCGACCGTGCTCGTGCATGCTGCGGCCGGCGGGGTCGGCACGGCGACGATCCAGGTGGCGCGCGCTCTCGGCGCGCGGGTCGTCGCAGCCGTCGGCTCGGACGAGAAGCTCGAGCTCTGCCGCGGGCTCGGCGCCGCGGCGGCGTACGTCTACGACGACGTTCCGGAGGACCTGCGGGTCGACGTCGTCGTCGATCCGGTCGGCGGAGAACTTTTCGAAGCCGCGATCAAGCGGCTGCGTCCCCTCGGCCAGCTCGTCGCGATCGGCTACGCCGGCGGGCTCTGGCCCGAGCTGCAGCCGGCCCAGGTCGTCGGGCGCAGCGTCGGCGTGCAGGGCATCTACCTCGGGCGCCTGCTCCGCCATGCGCCGGAGGTCGTGACGGCCGCGACGCGCGAGCTCGTCCAGCTCTGGCGCGCCGGCACCATTCAACCGCTGGTGGGCGGCGAGTTCCCGCTCGACCAGGTGGAGGATGCGCACGAGCTCGTCGAGTCACGCCGGAGCGTCGGGAAGGTGGTGCTGCTGCCGTGAGGGCGCTCGTGACCGGGGGCCGGGGCGGGATCGGTGCTGCGATCTGCGCGCTGCTCGACGATCCGCTCGTCCTCGACCTCCCGGAGTTCGACGTCGGCGAGCCGGATGCCTGGCGCGCGCTCGAGGGTGAATTCGACGCGGCGTTCCTCAACGCCGGCACGAGCACGGGTATCGGGGACGCAGCCGAGCTCGCCGACGACGAGTGGCACCGCATTTTTCGCGCGAACCTCGAGGGCGTCGTCTACGGGACGCGCGAGCTCGCGGCGCGGCTGATGCCCGGCGGCGGCTCGATCGTCGCGACCGCCTCGCTCGCAGGCCTGACGGGGATGCCCGGCGATCCGGCCTACACAGCGACGAAGCACGCCGTCGTCGGTTGGGTACGCGCCGCGGCGCCGGCACTCGCGGAGCGCGGGATCCGGCTCAACGCGCTCTGCCCCGGCTTCACCGACACGGCGCTCGTCGACGCGGAGCTCCGCGACGGGCTCGACGTTCCGCTCATGGAGCCGTCGTTCGTGGCGGAGTCGGCGCTGCGCGTGCTCGAAGATCCCGAATCCGGCCGCGCCTGGATCGTGCAGCCCAACCGTGTCGAGCCGTTCCGCTTCCCGGGAGTTCCCGGGCCGCGATGAGCCCGCGGAGCCGCAAGCCGTGGGGCGAGCACCCGCCGCCCGACCCGCACGTCTGGAACACGCTCGCGTATCGCGGACTCGAGCAGTCCGACGGCAACGCGGTGATCGAGTGGGACGCGCCGGTGGAGTACTGCTTCCACGCGCCGTCGGGGCCGATCGTCCACGGAGGCATGGTCGCGGCACTCCTCGACACGGCGATGGGCGGCGCCTGCTGGACGCTGATGGCGGACGACGAGGACTTCCTCACCGCCGACCTCCGCACCGAGTTCCACCGCTCGGCGCGACCGGGGATCCTGCGGGCGGAGGGCCGAGTGGTGCAGCGAAACCGGCGCGTCGTCTTCTGCGCGGCCGAGCTCTTCCAGGACGGCGTGCTGATCGCGAGCGCCCGGTGCACCCAGATCGTGCGGCGCGACAAGAGCGCGTAGTCAGCCGAAGCAGTGTCAGGTGAGAGGACGCTGGCCCAGCCGAGCGTCAGGCCGCGGGACGGCGGTACTTCGGCCACAGCAGCGGCCCGACGAACCCATATAGGGCGAACGCAAGCAGCACTGGGCCGCCGATCCAGCCGAACCAGCCGCCGAGCGCAATCGCCCCGATGGCGAGCACGACGCAGATGACCCCGAAGCCGACGCCTCGTACCACGTTGAGGCCGTTGAGCAAGCGATCCACCCGGCCGCCGTCCGACCAGGTGCTCCTGAAGTCAGGGTGCCAGACCCGATGCAGCGTCCCTCGCATCGCATCCGAATCGTACTCCCAGCCTTAGCTAGTGCAACCGCTCGCTCAGGGGTCATTCCGGAACACTGGCCCAGTCGAGGGCACCGCTACCCGTCGTCTCTTGGCTGCTTTTCAAGCTGCTCGATGCGCCGGGAAAGCTGGCGCACTCTGGCGATGCTGTAAGCGGTGATGACGGCCCCCGCGACGGCGACCCACCAGACCAAGACAACGAGCCCTCCAATGAGGAACACGATCCCGATCAGGATGTTCCACCGGTTCCAATCCCGCGACGGTCTCTCTTGGCCCGGCCATACCACGCTGCCCGACAGGCTAGTGGGGTTCGTGCTCGGGGGTCATTCCGGAACACTGGCCCATGCGAGCGACCTACGGAGAGGTGCCGCGCTGGGGGACGCCCGGTTTCGGTTCAGCCCGCTCGGGAAGTCGGGCTCGCAACGAACTAAGGAAGGAAGGAAGCGATAGTGAATATTCAGGGGTTCTCAGAGCGGGTCATCGAACTTGCAGAACGCATGTCGGATGTGGCTGACGCTGCGGCTGGGAAAAAGCGGAGAAGCCCGAGCGCGTTCACACGATTGGTTGTCCTCCCGGCCACGGGCGCCGGCCTGTACGCGCTCGCCAAAAGCGACTCCTTCGGTCAGCAGGCGAAGGTAGTCGTGGAGGAAGCTAAGGCGCTTGGCTCGGATCTGTCCGACGATCTAGTGAACAGCGTCCGTCAAGCCTCGCAATCCCCGAGGAAATCATCTTCGACGGGGGCGGCCAGCTCGACGACAGGCGCGCAACGGCGAACAAGTCGCAGGGGCCAGCAACGTAAGCGAGCCACCTCTGCGGGCAAGCGCGAGACCAGCAGCTAGCCTGCCGCCCCCACTCAAGAGTCCCACGCCTGTGCGCGTGCACCGCTCGCTCATGTGTGTTCGGCCGCTCAGGGGTCATTCCGGAACACTGGCCCAGGTGACTCGCCTGCCGCCTGATCCCTCCGCGCCCAACCTCAGGAGTGACAGAACATCGGATGGTGGATACTCGCCTGATGGCACGGTTCGTGCTCGTGCACGGAGGCTGGCACGGCGGCTGGTGCTTCCGCTGGCTTGCCCACCAGCTCGAGGATCGCGGTCATGAGGTTGCGGCTCCGGACCTTCCCTGCGAGGAGGTCGGGCGAACGCCGCTCGACTATGCCCGCGAGGTCGGGCCACAGCCGGAGGCGATCGTCGTCGGTCATTCGCTCGCTGGATTCACGATCCCTTACATCAAGGCCCGCGCTCGCGTTTATCTTGCCGCGCTTCCCCCGCTGAAGCGCCGTGAGGTAAACGAGGCCTTCGTCGAGAGCTTCGGTGGAGCGGTGCACCTGGCGATCGCAATCGGAATGCCGACAGCGGGTTGGCAACATGGCACACCGGCGGCTTCCACATGCGGCAGCGCTTCCGGAATGTTTGGGCCTGATTGGCAGGCTCGGTCGCATGACTCGCGCAGCCGCTTAGAGAGGAAGCGGCCTCGCTCAGCGAGACCGCTTCCTTCTACTCAGCGAGCGTGTGTTGCGCGCTGGGTTACTTCAGGTCGAAGGTGGCCGCGCCAGCGACGGTTGTCCCGTTGATGACGGCCGCCACGGTGTACGTACCGACACCCGGCAGCGAGCTTGCGGCCAGGTTGTACATCAGCTTGCAGTCCACGACCCGGAAGATCCCGTTGGTGTCGTTCGGCTGGATCGAGACGGGATCATTAACCTCACCCGTCGGGGTGCCATCCACCTTGGTGATCTTGATCGTGGCATTGGTAGGCAGGTTGCACGTCGGCGACATGCCGCTCGACGGTTGCGGCGTGAACGTGTCGGTGTAGCCAGATGTCCCGCTGACGCCGATCGACGCGCTGCTGAGGTTGAGGACCTGGTCGCCGCCCCAGCCGCTGTCGAGGATGAGCCCCACCCAGTTCACGTTGTCACTGCCGAACAGAGTCAGCGCATCCGAGTAGGGACGATAAAGGGGCGTCCCGTTTGGCCAACCGCCCTGCATTTCGAAGCGGTTCGTCGCGCCGGTGGTGATCAGGTTCTGCCCGCTACCCGAAGCCGCGCCCGTGCAGCTCTGGACGCCGTTCGGATCGCCGTAGTAGACGTGGACGTTCTGCGAGACGCCGTTGTGCATCACGTTGACCGTCCAGCGCAGAGAGCCACCGTGACAGTCACCGGTCGTGAAGGTGTAGTTCGCAACCAAGCTCGAGATGTCCGCGAACGTGATCGGGTTCGCCGGCGTGAAGACGAGGTCCGAGAAGTCGTTCGCCGTATTCGTGTCCGAGCCGATTGACTGGAAGATGAAGGGGCCGGTGCCCGTGGAGAGGGCGAACTTGACGGGGATGACCCCGCTGCCCTTCGCCTTGAAGTTGCTCGAGCCGTCCGAATTGATCGGCTGCTGAACCGCTGTCTGATAGCTGCTGCTCTGGCCTGGATACGCATCCCAGGTCCCGTTCACTGTCGTCACGGTGCTGCCTGATGCAGTGCCCGTGACTGCGAAAACTGCTGCTGCCCCGGCGATCGCAGCCGCCGCGTAGAACTTGCGCCGCATGATTCCTCCCTCTCTAGTACCGCAGTAGTTGACCCTCACGAGTTGCCGATGCCGTGTCCCGGTGACAACCCGCACTACCCGATTTCTGACACTTGGTGATGCCGAGGGCATCCGGGGGAACTACTGAACTGGCCACGGGTCAGGTCAGTCCACGAAGACCGAACCCGCCAGGCGCATCGCCAGCCAATCTAACGCGACCAACGGCTTCGACAGGACCAGCCCGGCGAAACCGTCAAGGGTCATTCCCGAACCTCGCCCAGGTGAGCGTCCTAGCTCAAGAGCCGTTCCTACTAGGCAGTCGAAAGGCTCATCGTGGCTGCCTCAACTCGTGGGCGGACGCCGCTCCACAGGTATGCCTGGGTGTTCCTCCTCGCGGCCCTCGGCGTGGAGCTGGGCGACTATTTCATCGCTCGGGCCGTGACCGTCTACGTCTCGGTTGTTCTCGGCATCGGCTGCGGGCTTGTCATCGTCGTGGCCATCTGGCAAAACGAGCGGCGGCGTGGGGCTCAGGTGACACTCCTGAACACTGGCCCAACCAACCGTTGTCGCGCCTGAGGGGTCGGTTGAAGAGTCAGGTTGCGACGGTTCGGCTGTCCTGTTGCATTACGTAGACATTCCCGTCCGGCCCGCGGAAGAAGAACCAGCCGAAGCCTTCCATGCTTGGGTTGTCGAACAGTTCGCATGCCCACACGAGTTCCCTGATTAGCTCGACCTTCGTGCCCGCAAGCTCTTCCCGAGCGGCTACGACGTCGTCCGCGGCGAAGGCAACAACGATCCCTTCGCTCACTTCAGCCGGGAAGCACTCGCATTGTCGTGTTCGGGACCGAAGACCTCGACGAAGTCGCTGCGGCCCGACGGCAGTTGGAAGACCGACCAGCCAGTTCGGTGTGCCCGCTATCGAGTCCGAGTACATCTCTAAAGAAAGCGCAAGTTGCGTCGAAGTTCCTCGTTCGGGTGCCGAGGAAGCAGTCCGCTGGACGTTCACATTCGAATCGTTGCATGCCCATACCTCAAGGGCCATTCCGGAACACTGGCCCAGGCAAGAGCTATGTCCCCCGGTCGTGGGCCTCTTTCTCCACAAGATGTTCGTTATCACCGGAGGTGGTGGTGACGACTCCGTACCAGATCTCGGCGGTCTCCGAGTTCCAATTCGAGTCATCGGCGACGACCGATAGAGCCTCGTCTAGCGGGAGCGCGGGGCTCTCCGGCTCACGAAACAGCCAGACTTCGACGTGACCCTCGCGCAGCAGATCAACTAGATGCGGTCTGACCTCATCGCGCGTGTACGCCGGGTGAATCTCGACCACATCCTCGCCGTTTACCTGTTCCGAACCGGACGTCAGGTGGAAGAGCGCGGGCTGGTCGATCGCGTCGTCCAGAATCGCGAAGCGGATCGGGCGAGCCACAACCGAGATGATGCCTCGTCAGGGGTCATTCCGGAACACTGGCCCACGGTCCTTACCTATGTGCCTACGAGCGCGACCGCCCTAGTCGGCGGACGAGCACGCCCGACCCAGCTGCACCACCTGCGGCCGCACTGCCGACAAACCACAGCCACACCTTGAGAGACGATTCGAGCTGCGGGTGCACGTGCGTGACGTCATAGACCGAGAAGAGCAGGATCGTGATGCCTATCGCAGCGCCAATTGTCCACCAGCGCGGGACCACTACCCCGAGCACGAGCATTCCCACGAGGAAGAGGTACGTCACTGCCTCAGCTATCGGCAGCGACCATGTTCGCGATGAGGACGCCTCAGGGGTCATTCCGGAACACTGGCCCAGCCGAGACTCCCGTCCCCTGACGTCGTGAGTCGGCGCCACTCCGGCAAGAGCAAGACCCGCGAATCTCGCGCGGAACTCGCGCTAACGGAACCCTGCGCCAAGCTCGGTTACTGCATCCCCCCGGATGAACGGGACGCGATCCTGCGCGACCCACCTCCGGACCCGGAGGCGTTCATCGATGCGGTACCGGTCGCTGAAGGTCGCGATCTGAACATCGTGCTGAAGCAGGAGCGGAGGCCGATGCTCGACGTCGTCGAACGATGGGCGGTCTACGGCGGGCACGGGCCTGAGTCGGTCAGAAGCCGACCCGCCTTCCCGTCCGATATGTAGGCCCGTTGAGGGGTCATCCCTGAACACTGGCCCAGGTGAGCGGCCCACTACTCGACACGGGTTGAGCTACCGCCGAGCGGGGCAAGAAGGGCCCACGTGGAGCCGCGCCTGGACGTGATCACACTGGCCGTGGCGGACCTCGAGCCTGCGCTTGCGTTCTACCGCAGCCTCGGGCTCGAGTCGAAAGGCGTAGTCGGGGCACAATGGGCGGACGAGAAGACCGGAGCGAACGGTGCGGTCGCGATGTTCGAACTCGACGGCGGACTGCTCCTCAACCTCTACCCGCGTGCCGATCTCGCGAAGGACGCAGCAATTCCCCTCGGCCCGCCACAAAGCGGTGAGTTCAGCCTCGCGCAGCTCGTTCCGAGCCGCGAGGCGGTAGACCAGCTATTGGAAAAGGCCGAGACCGCAGGCGCCAGCGTCACGCCCGCCCACGACCGACCATGGGGGATCTACTCCGGCTACTTCCGCGATCCTGATGGCCACCTCTGGGAGGTCATCTGGCATCCGGACAGGACTCCGGAACCACAAAGCTGAGTGTGGCCGTGCGCCCGCCCGTTGCCACGAGCGGGCGCGCCGGAGATCCAGACTGCCTCGTTAGTGGCCGGGAGGCGGGCCAGGAGGGCCAAGGATTTCGAACCCGTTTCGCTTGGCGATGGGGGCGAGTCGTGCCATGTCCGGGTGGCCCTCGGCCGGCGGCGGCAGAACGCGTGCGAGGGCGGGCTCGCCGACTTCTCTTTGGAATCCCTCGAACTGCATCGGTGCGAACCCGACTAGCGCTCTTGCCCCGCCTGCCTCTGCGTAGAAGGTGTGGGGCACGCCCTTGGGGCCGAATGCGAACGAGCCAGCCTTGAGGGAGAGGCGGCTGTCGCCGACCCAGAAGGTGAGTGCGCCCTCGAGGACGTAGAACCATTCGTCCTCCTCGGGATGGACGTGCCAGGGCGAGCCGAGACCCTCCGGCACGACGACCTCGACCAGGCCGTATGCCCCGCCGGTTTCCTCGCGGCTGATCTTGATCGTTTGCAGCATTCCGAGCAGCCAGAACGCTTCACCCTCGTTTTCGTGGAGCGCGTATCCGAGCTGTCCTCGCTCCGGAGCGATGGCAACCATGCCTGTACTCCCTTTCCCGGTTGCTGATATGATCCGCAACAGTCTATGAGTAAACAGTTGCAGAGCGGACTATCTACTAGGGAACGATCGTTGTCAAGCCCTTCGCCGGAGCGACTGCGCACCTGGCGCCTGTTCTTCGAGAGTGCGCTGGCGCTCCTCGACGTGCTCGACGCCGAACTGGAGCAGGCCGTAGGCATCTCCCAACGCTGGTACGACGTCCTTGTCCACCTCGAGGACTCACCGCACGGCACCCCCATGAACGAACTCGCCGACCGGATCCTCTACAGCAAGAGCGGCTTCACCCGAGTCGTCGACCGAATGGAAGAGGCGAAGCTCGTCCGCCGCGCCCGACCCGAAAACGACCGCCGCACGATCCTCATCGTCCCCACCGACAAGGGCACCGAGATGCTAGAGAGCGCGCGCCGCCATCACCGAGACGGGATCCAACGACACTTTTCCCAGCACCTCACCAACACCGACATCAAAGCGCTCACCCACGCACTCGAAAAGATCAGCACCCACGCACGACCGCTCCGCCCCGGCCGCATCCGCGGCTAACCGGGCGTCTTCTCAGGGGTTATTCCGGAACACTGGCCCAGTGGGCCCCGGTCAGAGGATCCCCGCCCCGCCATCCCTCGGCGCATCAGGTCGCCTCTGACGCGGCCTGCAGCGGCGGGGATTTCGTCGGCAAGAGGGGGTCGGGTATCCGGCTTCCGAGCCGAAGGAAGCCCGCTCCGGTCAGTGCCAGCGCGAAGGCGCCGCCCCACCAGATGGTGTCGGGTGACGTTCCGAGCAGCACGCCGCCGACCGCGGGGCCGAGAGCCACGCCGGCCGTGAAGCTGAGCTGGTAGAGCGACATGTAGCGGCCGAGCAGATGCGGCGGCGCGATTTCCGCGACCAGCGGGCCGAGCACGATGAACTGGCCACACTCAGCGACCGCGATCACGATCGCCACCGCGGCCAAGACGGTGGTAGCGGCGAGCGTCGATTGCGTGAGCGTTGCGAGCAGGACCGCGAGCAGGCCGACTGCGAATATGACGCTGGTGGCGAACAACGCGTGCGTGCGGCGCATCCGCGCCACCACCCGTGTCGCCGGTACCTGGGCCACGACGATGAAGAAGGTGTTGATGAAGATGACGACGCCGATCTCACCGGCCCCGACAGGTGTATGCGCCACCGCAAACGGCGGGAGGATGTCGGAGAAGAACGCGCCGCCGATCACCACAAGCGCGAGGTTGCCGGCGATCAGGGCGAGCAAGAGCCGATCCCGGGCAACAGTTCGAAAACCCCGTGCGCCCTCGCTCGCCGACGGTACATTCGCGAGGCCAGGATCCGGGATCCAGACGAGCACAACCAGTGCAAAGACGAGGAATGTGACCGCGTCGAAGAGGTAGAGGCCCTGGAACGCCTGGAGGTGATGATGGGCGGCCGCGACGATGAAGCCCGCAACCGTCGCGCCGAGGCCGAGACCGAAGTTGCCCGCGACTCGTCGGAGCGCGGTCGAGGCGGCGCGCTGCTCCGCAGGGATCAGGGTCAACGTCAGGACTTGGCCGGCGGTTCCCACGAATCCGAAGCCGGCACCGCCGACGGCCGAGCAGACGAAGCCTTGCCAGGGACGGTCGACAAACGCCAGGCCCCCGAAGCCGAGTGCGTTCACAACATTGCCCGCGATCAGGATCCGCTTCGCACTGAAACGATCGAGCAGCGCACCAGAAGGGAGCGTTGCCACTGCGGCAGTGCCCATGACCGTCGCCAGCACCAACCCGGCGGTCACCGTCGAGAAGCCCCGGGCCGCGTGGAAGTAGATGATCTCGAAGGGAAGGATCAGCCCGGTCCCGAAGTTGCTGAGCGCCCACCCGGCCTGAAGAACGCGGATAGGCCTCGGTAGGCCCGTACGCCAGACGGCCACCACACGTGCGAGCGCGCTGCCCCAACGCTGCTTCTGCATCAGCTCATCTCCCATTCGCGGTTGTGCGGACGTCAAAGACACCGCGATGCCGCGAAACGGACCGCCGGTCCGTCTCCGGCGAACCTGGTGTCATTGCTGCGATGACCGTCGATCTCGAGCGGGCCAAGGGAGGCGACGAGCGCGCGTTTGCGTCGCTGGTCGAGCCGTTCCGGCGCGAGCTTCAGCTGCATTGCTATCGGCTGCTCGGCTCCGTGCAGGACGCCGAGGATCTCGTCCAGGAAACGTTGCTCGCCGCGTGGCGCGGGCTCAACGGCTTCGAGGAGCGGGCGTCGCTGCGCTCCTGGCTCTACCGGATCGCAACCAACCGGAGTCTCAACGCAATTCGCGAACGCGGGCGCCGTCCCGCCACGGAGAACACCATGAGACCGTCAAGAATTCGCCGCGCCGTCGAGCCCAGCTGGCTCGAGCCATACGCGGACAGCGCGCTTCCGGATCCCGCTCCTGGACCTGAGGCACGCTACGAGCAGCGCGAAGCGATCCAGCTCTCGTTCATCGTCGCGCTGCAGCAGCTGCCCGCGAAGCAGCGCGCAGCGCTCGTGCTGCGCGACGTGCTCGGCTTCCACACCGACGAGGCCGCCTCGATCCTCGAGACGACGCCGCAGTCGGTCAAAGCCGCGCTCCAACGCGCACGCACAGCGCTCGACTCGTACACCGTCGAACGCCAGCAGGCGCCGCTTCCCGACTCGCCGACCGAACGGAACCTTCTCGCCACCTTCAGCGATGCCTTCGAAGCCGGCGACACGGCGCGCCTCCTCACTCTGCTGAGCTCCGACGCTCGTGTGACCATGCCGCCGCAGCCGGGCGAGCTCATCGGACGAGAAGCAATCGGCGTGTACCTCGACCGCGGCGCCGAGATCCGCGGCGCCCCGCTACAGGTACGCGCGACCCGCGCCAACGGCCAGCCGGCCTTCGGCTGCTACCTGCGCTCGCAGCCCTGGGGCATGATCGTCCTCGCCTTGAGCGGCAGCAAGGTCGACGAGATCACCCTCTTCGCCGACCCCGCACTGCCCGGCCGCTTCGGTCTTCCCGAACACACTTAGCCGACGAGGATCCACCGAAGGGCAACTAGAGGACGTACTCCCAGCCGGGCTGCCAGGTGAACGGCTCGCCGATCAGATCCTCGAGCTCGCGGCCGTTCACGACCACCTCGAGGGCGAGGCGCGTCGCAATGTGGTCGATCACGAGGACGCGCTCGCCATCACGCTCGCTCCGCAGCTCCTCGAGGAACCCCGTAACGCGCTCCACCGCCAGCCGCCAGCTCTCGCCGCCCGGGTAGGGCACGTCGATGCGCTTGGCCCGGTCGTGTACCGGCTCCCGCGTCCCGTTCAGCTCGCCGTAGTCGCACTCGCGGAGGCGCGCGTCCTGGACGATCAGGAGCGACGAGCCGGCGAACGCGATCTCGGCCGTCTCGACGGCGCGCCCGAGATCGGAGGTGAAGACGACCGAGATCCCGTTGCCGCGCCGGCGCTCTCCGAGCTCCCGTGCCTGCTCGCGCCCGGCCGCCGAGAGCCTCCCCGGCAGCGCGCCGGTCGCGATCCCCGCCTCGTTGTCCTCGCTCGTGGAGTGCGTCTCGTAGACGACCTCGACGCTCACTCGCCCAGCCCCAGCCGCCGCTCGAGGCTCGCCTTCGCCGCTGGCCACTCGTCGTCGATCACGGCGTACCATGCGGAGTCGCGCCGCTCGCCGCCGCGAACGACTTGGTGCTTGCGGGCGACGCCTTCGAACGTGGCGCCGACCTTCTCGAGCGCGGGCCGCGAGCGCTCGTTCGAGGCGTCGGTCTTGAACTCGACGCGGAAGTAGCCCTCGTCCTCGAACGCATGGCGGAGGAGCAGGTACTTCGCCTCGGTGTTCGCGTCCGTCCCCCACGCTTTCGGGTTGAGCCACGTGTTCCCGATCTCGACGACGCGGTCCTCGGGCCGGTCGTTGAGGAAGCTCGTGTGCCCGACGAGCTCGCCGTCGAGGTAGTGGAGGAAGCCCATGTCCACGGACGCGAAGAAGCGGCGGAACTCTTCGCGCTCGTAGCCGTTGAAGCGCATCCAGCGCCACGTGCGCGGGTCCTGCGCGACCTGCCAGAGCTCCTCCTCGTGACGGGGCTCGAGCGGGACCAGCCGGACGCGCGGACCCTCGAGGACTACGTGAAGCGCCAGCTTTCCCCCTCCTCGAACGAGCGCAGGATCCGGCGCGCGACGACGGCCTTGTGCACCTCGTCCGGCCCGTCGTAGATCCGTCCGCCGCGGGCCGTCCGCCACATGAGCGCGAGCGGCGTGTCCTCGGTGAGGCCCAGGCCGCCGTGTACCTGGATCGCGCGGTCGAGCACCTCGCCGAGCACGCGCGCGGCGAAGAACTTGATGAGCGAGATCTCGACGCGCGCCTGGTTGCCCTCGTCCAGCCGGTGCGCGGCTTGAAGCGTCATCAGCCGGCACGCCTGGATGTCGGCGGCCGACTCGGCGATCCAGTTCTGGACGGTCTGCTTCTCGGCGAGCGGGCCGCCGAACGCCTCGCGGTCGAGCGCCCGCGCGCACATGAGCTCGAACGCGCGCTCCATCTGCCCGAGCCAGCGCATGACGTGGTGGATGCGACCGGGGCCGAGCCGCTTCTGCGCGATCCGGAACCCGGCGCCCGGCTCGCCGAGCATGTTCGAGAGCGGCACGCGGACGCCGGTGAAGCGCGTCTCGCAGTGCGTCCCCCAGCCGCGCCCCTCGTGGCCCATGACCGGGATGCGGCGCACGAGCTCGTAGCCGGGCGTGTCGGTCGGGACGAGGATCATCGAGGCGCGCGCGTGTGGCTCGGCCTCCGGCTCGGTCACGACCATGACGACGCCGAACGCCGCGCCGTCCGCTCCCGAGGAGAACCACTTGTGCGCATCGATCACCCACTCGTCGCCGTCCCGAACGGCGCGCCCGCGCAGCAGGGTCGGATCGGAGCCCGCCACCTCCGGCTCGGTCATGCCGAAGAACGAGCGCACCTCGCCGGAGACGAGCGGCCGGAGGAAGCGCTCCTTCTGCTCGTCGGAGCCGTAGACGTGGAGGATCTCGGCGTTTCCGGCGTCCGGCGCCTGGCAGCCGAAGACGAGCTGCGCGATGAAGCTGCGACCGATCTCCTCGTTGAGGTGCGCGTACTCGAGGAAGCCGCTGCCGGAGCCTCCCGCCTCCACCGGCAGGTGCGGCGCCCAGAGGCCCGCGTCCTTCGCCTTCTGCTGCAACTCGCGCACGAGCGCGTCGGCAGCGTCGTCCTCCCGCGTGAGCGCCGGCTCGTTCGGATAGACGTGCTCCTCCATGAACGCGCGCACGCGCTCGCGCCTCTCCTCCACAGCGGCGATGATCGCAGACATGCGCGAGGCACTCGAGGCGGTGCTGGGGCCGATCTCCGAGCCCGTGCTGGTCGCGGGCGGCGCGTCGAAGGAGGCGTGGGCCGTGGACGCGGGCGGCGAGCCGCTGCTCGTGCGCCGCGCGGGCGGCGGCGTGATCCACCGGCACACGCTCTCGCTGCGGCACGAGTTCGAGGTGCTGCGCGTTGCGCACGAGGCGGGCGTCAAGGCGCCGCGGCCCGTCGCGTACATCGAGGATCTGGAGGGGCGCGAGGCGTTCGTCATGGAGCGGCTGGAGGGCGAGACGATCGGACGCCGCATCGTGCGCATGACCGTCCCCGAGCGGCTGCCGGTCGAGATGGCCGAGGAGCTGGCGAAGATCCACGCGCTCCCCCCGCACGAGCTGCCGTTCCTCGCGGAGGCGTCGATCGACCGGCTCGTGGAGGAGCTCGACGAGGTCGGCGAGCCGCACCCGGCGATCGAGCTCGGCCTCTGGTGGCTGCGCGAGCACCGGCCGCCGCCGCGCGATCCCGTCGTCGTCCACGGCGACTTCCGGATCGGCAACCTCGTCGTCGGCGAGACGGGACTCGTCGGCGTGCTCGACTGGGAGTTCGCCCATCTCGACGACCCGGCCCGCGACCTCTCGTTCGCGCTCGTCCGCGCGTGGCGCTTCGGCGTGCCCGAGAAGCGGCTCGGCGGCATCGGCGACGTCGAGCCGTACCTCGGGCGCTACAACGAGCTGACCGGCTTCGACGTGCGCCCGGAGGAGCTCGACCACTGGGAGCTCGCGGGAAACGTCGCCTGGGCGGTCGGCTGCCTCACGCAGGCGCAGCGCCACCTCACGGGCCAGGACCGGAGCGTCGAGCTCGCCATTCTCGGCCGGCTCGGCGCCGAGGTCGAGTACGAGATCTGCCACCTGCTCGAGAGGCAGGGCGTCGCGTGAGCGAGCGGCCGACCGCGGACGAGCTCGCCGAGGCGATCGAGGAGTTCCTCGCGGGCGAGATCCTCCCCACGCTCGACGACCACCGCCTTCGCTTCCGGACGCTCGTGGCGCTGAACGCGCTCGGCATCGTCCGGCGTGAGCTCGCGAAGCTGCCGCCGGAGGACGACGCGGAGCAACGGGGGCTCGCGGCCCGAATCCGGGCGGGCGACGTACCGGCCGGGACGCACGCCCGCGTGAAGGCGGACGTCGAGAAGCGACTTCGGATCGCGAGCCCGAACTACCTCGAGCGCTCCGAGGGCGAATAAGCTCTCGCCGTGCCCGATCTGAGCGGCAAGGTCGCGATCGTCACCGGTGCGGGGCGCGGGATCGGGCGCTCGCACGCGCTCGCGCTCGCCGCCGCCGGCGCGAAGGTCGTCGTCAACGACCTCGGCGCGGGCCTCGCGGGCGAGGGCTCCGACCCCGGCCCGGCGGGGGAGGTCGTCGAGGAGATCCGCGCTGTGGGCGGCGAGGCGTCCACGAACGGCGAGAACGTCGCGGACTTCGCCGGCGCCGGACGTCTCGTCCGGCAGGCCATCGACGAGTTCGGCCGGCTCGACATCCTCGTCAACAACGCCGGGATCCTCCGCGACCGGATGCTCGTGAACATGACCGAGGAGGAGTGGGACTCGGTGATCGCCGTTCACCTCAAGGGTCACTTCGCGCCCACGCAGCATGCGGCGACCTACTGGCGCGAGCGGTCGAAGTCGGGCGAGGAGGTGCGCGGCCGCGTCGTCAACACGTCCAGCCCGTCGGGCGTCTTCGGAAACGTCGGCCAGACGAACTACGGCGCGGCGAAGGCGGGCATCGCCGGCTTCACGATCATCGCCGCGCAGGAGCTGCAGCGCTACGGCGTCACCGTGAACTGCCTCGCGCCGAACGCGCGCACCCGCATGACCGAGAAGACGTTCCAGATGGACGCGCCGCCCGAGGGCTTCGACCCACTCGACCCCGCCAACGTCTCCGCCGTCGTCGTCGCGCTCTGCGCCGACGAGGCGCAGGCGATCACCGGCCAGGTCGTCCACGTCTGGGGCGGCGCGGTCAACGTCCTCCGCGGCTGGAGCGCCGCGGAGCTGCTCGACGCGCCGGACGGCTGGCAGCCGGATGCGCTCCTCGCCGAGCTGCTCGCGCGCTTCCCCGACGGTGCCTCGCCGCCGGGGATGCTCGCCGGCATGCAGTCCGCCGGCGGCCGCTCGCTGCAGGCGGCGGACTGACGGTGCCGCTCCTCTCGCTGGACAGCGCTCGGCTGCGCTTCGGCGGGATCGTCGCGCTCGACGACGTCAGCCTCGAGGTCGCAGAGGGTTCGATCGTCGGCGTCATCGGCCCGAACGGGGCCGGCAAGACGACGGCGTTCAACGCGATCACGCGCCTCTACCGGCTCGACTCCGGCGACATCGTCTTCGACGGCCGGTCGCTTCGCCGCGTGCGACCGAGCCGCGTCATCCGGCTCGGCGTCGCGCGCACGTTCCAGAACCTCGAGCTCTTCCCGCGGCTGACCGTGCTGGAGAACGTCCTCGTGGGCGCGCATGCCTCCTCGCGGCTTCAGCGGGAGAGCGAGCAGCAGCGGCTGGCGCTCGAGACGCTCGCCGACGTCGGGATCGCCGAGCACGCGGCTCGCCCGGCGGCCGGGCTCCCGTTCGGGACGCTGAAGCGCGTCGAGCTCGCCCGCGCGCTCGCTAGCCGGCCGCGGCTGCTCCTCCTCGACGAGCCGGCCGGCGGCCTCAACCACGAGGAGGTCGACGAGCTCGTCGGCCTCATCCGCCGCCTGCGCGACGAGCGCGAGCTCACGATCCTGCTCGTCGAGCACCACATGCGGCTCGTCATGGACCTGTGCGAGCAGGTGCACGTGCTCAACTTCGGCCGCACGATCGCGGCCGGCCCGCCGGCCGACGTGCAGCGCGATCCCGCCGTGATCGAGGCGTACCTCGGAGGAGAGCTCGCCGCGTGACGGCCCTCCTGGAGCTCGAGGACGTCGAGGCGCGCTACGGCCCCGTCCACGCGCTGCACGGGATCTCGCTCGCCGTCGAGGAGGGATCGATCGTCGCCGTGCTCGGCCCGAACGGCGCGGGCAAGACGACGACGCTACGCGCGGTCTCGGGCACGGTACGCCGCTCGGGGAGGATCGTCTTCGCGGGGCGGCAGCTCGACCGGCTCGGCCCCGACGCCGTCGCCCGCCTCGGGATCGCGCACGTCCCCGAGGGCCGCGGCACCTTCGCGGAGCTGACCGTCTGGGAGAACCTCCGCCTCGGCGGCTACACGCGGCGCGGCTCGATCCAGCCGGAGCTCGAGCGCGTCTTCTCCTACTTCCCGTGGCTGGCGGACAGGCGGAGACAGCAGGCAGGGACGCTGAGCGGCGGCGAGCAGCAGATGCTCGCGCTGGCCCGCGCGTTCGTCCACCGGCCGCGGCTCCTGCTCCTCGACGAGCCCTCGCTCGGACTCGCGCCGGTGCTCGTCGCGGAGCTCTTTCGCATCGTCCGCGAGCTGAACGAGCGGGAGGGATTGACCGTCCTCGTCGTCGAGCAGAACGCGCATCTCGCTTTGCAGGCCGCGCAGTCCGGCTATGTGCTCGAGGCCGGCCGCGTCGCCCTCTCGGGCACGAGCGCCGAGCTCAGGGCCGACGACTCCGTCCGCCGCAGCTACCTCGGTTACTAGACCGTGGCGACGCTCGAGTCCTTCCGCCCGCGCCTCCGCGACCGCGCCGCGCTCGGCGGCGTCGTCCCGCCCGTCAGCCTGCTCCTCGTCGCGGGCGCGGCGGGACTCCTCGTCGGCTCGCTGCGCAGCGAGGTCTTCGCCCAGCTGACGGTGCAGGGACTCGCGCTCGGCGCAGTCTACGGCGGCCTCGCGCTCGCGCTCGTGCTCGTCTACCGCGCGACGCACGTCGTCAACTTCGCGCAGGGCGAGCTCGCGATGGCGACCACCTACGTCGCGTATCAGCTCATTCACTGGGGCCTCTCGTACTGGGAGGCGTTCTTCGCGACGCTCGCGATCGCCTTCGTCCTCGGCCTCGTGCTCGAGGTGGCGCTCGTCCGCCCGGTGCAGCACCGCTCCGTGATCGCGGCCGTGATCGTCACCGTCGGCCTGTTCATCCTTATCGACGGCGTCGTCAACTGGATCTGGGGCGGCGACTTCAAGTACATGCAGTCGCCGTTCGGGACGAAGGTCTACAGCGTCGGCGGCGTCTCGATCGCGCGGCTGTACCCGGGGATGCTCGGCGTCGTCGTCATCTCCGTGCTGCTCGTGTGGGCGCTCTTCCGGTTCACGAAGCTCGGCCTCGGCATGCGCGCGGCGGCGCTGCGGCCGGCCGAGTCGGCGCTCGTCGGGGTCCGCGTGGACTGGATGCTCGCGATCGGCTGGGGACTCGCCGCCGTGCTCGGCGCGGTCGCCGGCCTCATGGCCGAGCCGTCGCAGTTCGTCCTCGAGCCGACGCTGATGCAGCCGATACTCGTCTACGCGTTCGCGGCCGCCGTGCTGGGAGGCCTCGACAGCCCGGCGGGAGCCGTCGTCGGCGGGCTCGCGATCGGCGTCTCGCTGAACCTCGTCGTCCAGTACGTGCCGTCGATCAGCTCGGAGCTGCAGGCGCCGTTCGCGTTCGCCGTCCTCGTCGCCGTGCTCCTGCTCAAGCCGTCGGGGCTCTTCGGCCACCGGGAGGTGCGGCGGGTATGAGGCAGAGGCTCCCCGCCATCGTCTCGCTGCTCGTCGTCGGGGGAGCGCTCGCGGGTCTCCCCTTCACGCTGAGCGGCTACCACGTCGGGCTCGCGGCGCAGGTCGGGATCTTCTTCGTCGCGGTGCTCGGCCTCAACATCCTCACCGGCTACACCGGCCAGATCTCGATCGGCCACGGCGCGTTCATGGCGATCGGCGGCTACACGACCGCGGTCATGTCGCAGGACCACCACACGAACCTCGTCCTGACGATGCTCATGGCCTTCGCGATCTGCTTCGTCGTCGGCCTCCTCGTCGGCCTGCCGGCGCTGCGGCTCTCCGGCGTCTACCTCGCGCTCGCGACCTTCGCGCTCGCCGTCTCCGTGCCCCAGCTGCCGCTCAAGTGGTCGAAGTTCCTCGGCGGGAGGGACGGCGTCCAGACATCGAAGACGGTCAGCCACCTCTGGCTCTACGGCGCGGCCTGGACGGCGTCCGCGATCCTCTTCGTCCTCGCGTGGCTGATCCTGCGCGGACGGGTCGGCCGGGCCTTCCGCGCCGTGCGCGACAGCGAGATCGCAGCCGTGGCCTCCGGCATCGAGTTGCCCGTCTACAAGACGCTCGCCTTCGGGATCTCCGCCGCGTACGCGGGCGTCGCGGGCTCGCTCTTCGTTCTCGCCACCAACGGCTTCGCGGAGCCGAGCGAGTTCGGCGTCGTCCTCTCGCTCCAGATCCTCGTCGGCGCCGCCGTCGCCGGTCTCGGCTCGCTCTGGGGAGTCCTCGCCGGCGCCGCGTTCGTCGGCCTCTTGCCCGCCGTCTCGAGCAGCGTGCCCGTCATCGGCTCCGACCACGGCCGTGACGTCGTCTTCGGGTCGGCGGTCGTCCTCGTGATGCTCCTGCTCCCCGACGGCTTTGCGGGACTCTTCGCGAGGGTCCGCCGATTCGCCCGCGCTTGAACGGCGAGTCAATCTCCATCAAACTGCCCGGGAACTCGTCCTTACCGACACAATCCGAATTCGGAGGAGGGGGCGCATGGCTGTCCACCGTTGGAAGCTCGGAGCCTTGCTCTGCGCTGTCCTGGCCACCGCCGCGGTAGCAAGCACGGCGGCTGCCTCGCACAGCAGCAGTACGCCGGGGGTGAGCAAGAAGCAGATCGTGATCGGCGGCACGTTCCCGTTCACGGGTCCGGCCTCGCTCTACAAGACGATCCCGGCGGCCGAGCAGGCGTATTACGCCTACGTCAACGCGCGCGGCGGCGTCTTCCACCGCAAAATCAAGGACATCGCCCTCGACGACCAGTACGACCCGTCCCAGACCGTCCCTCAGACGCAGAAGCTCGTGGAGCAGGATCACGTCTTCGCCGTGGTCGGCAGTCTGGGCACGGCGCCGATCCTGTCCACGTGGGGCTACCTCAACCAGAGGAAGATCCCGCAGGTGCTCGTCGCCACCGGCGACGCGTTCTGGGGCAACTGCGTCCACCACGCCTGTGACGGCTCGACGAAGCCGTGGACCCTCGGCTGGCAGCCGACGTATCCGGGCGAGGCGAAGATCTACGCCCAGTACATCCTCGCGAACAAGGCGAGCGCGAAGATCGGCGTCATCTACCAGAACGACGCGTACGGCAAGAACTACCTCGCAGGCCTGAAGACCGGGCTCGGCTCACACGCGAATCAGATCGTCGACACCGAGTCCTACAACGTCGGCGACTCCGCCCAGGTCATCGCGGCGCACATCGTCGCCCTGCGGGCCCACGGCGCCGACACGCTCGCGATCTTCGCGACGCCGACGCCGACGATCCAATCCCTCGTGGCCAAGACGCTGATCGGCTGGAACCCGCTGACGTTCGTCAACAACGTCTCGGCAAACCGCCTGTTCGAGCTCGCGGCCGCTTCGAACGGGGCCGACCTCGACGGGATCATCTCCACCGCCTACCTCGCGAGCCCGACGACGCAGGCGAACCTGCCCGGGATGAAGCTCGCGAAGAGCATCATCCACAAATACGCGCCCGCTCTCGACCAGAGCCTCGCGGAGGGCGACGGGAACATCATCTACGGCCTCGCAGTCGGCTGGACGTTCGTCGACGGCCTCCAGCACGCCGGCAAGAACCTGACGCGGCCCGGCTTGATGAAGGCGCTGCGAACCATGAACGAGACGAAGAACCCGTTCGTCTACCCGGGCATGTCGGTGCAGACGTCGAAGAAGCGCACCTTCCCGATGGAGCAGCTCAAACTCGAGAAGTGGAGCGGCGGGAAGACAGGCGACTGGCACGCCTTCGGCAAGATCTACAACGGCATCCACTGACTCGTGGGCGGGTGCTGCGCACCCGCCCACAGTCCAATCGAATTTCGCCGGCGGGAGAGCGCGGTCTCCCGCCGGCTCCCTTGCCGCTCTCAGTGCCAGCCGCCTAGATCTGGCTCGGGTCTGTCACCGGCGCCTGGCACGCGAAGCGCTCGCAGACGTAGACCGCCGGCTTGCCGTCCACCGGCGTCTTGCCTTCGAGCAGCGGGACGTCGTCGGCCGGCCCGAAGGCGACGACGGCGTTCGGATCGAAGCCGCTCAGGGCCGCTCGCGCGACCTCGGAGTCCGCGCCGCCGAGGATCGCGAGCTCGCGCGGTGGCGAGAGGTGGAGGTCGAGCGCGCAGAGCGCCCAGCCGAACGCCGTCGGAGCGCGCGCGAGGAGGTCGCGGACGAGGCGCAGCGCGCCGACCGCCTGGCGCTCTAGCTCGTCGTCGCCCCAGATCCGGGCGAGCCGCAGGAGGACGAAGGCGAGCATCGAGCTGCCGGACGGCGTCGGGTTGTCGTCGAAGGCCTTCTGCCGCGCGACGAGCGGCTCGCCGTCGGCCGGCGTGAGGAAGAACCCGCCCCGCTCCGGATCGCCGAAGAGCTCGAGAGCGGTGAGGGCGATCCGGCGCGCTTCCCGGAGCCAGCGGAGCTCGCCGGTGGCGACATGCAGCTCGTAGAACCCGTGTGCGACGTTCGCGTAGTCGTCGAGGTAGGCGGGGAACTTCGCGCGCCCGTCGCGCATCGTCCGCCAGAGCGGATCGGCGACCAGCAGCTCCCCGAGCGCGCGGGCCGCGGCAAGGATGTCCTCGCGCTCGAGGCGCCGTCCTCCCTCGGCGAGCGCCACGAGCGCCAGCCCGTTCCACGACGCGATCACCTTGTCGTCGAGGGCCGGCTGCGGACGCTCGTCCCGAATCGCGAGCAGCCGCGCGCGCGTGACCTCGTCGAGCTCCCCGCGCAGGATCGAGCGCCCGTGCTCGAACGGCTGCAACAGCTCGGCCGGCGCGCCTTCCTCCGCGGTCCACGTGTACGTCAGGCCCTCGACGCCATCCGTGTCCGCGTCCTGCGCCGAGGCAAAGCCTCCGCCGGGAAGGCGCAGCTCGCGGAGCATGTAGTCGAGCGTCCGCTCCGCCACCTCACGGTAGCGCGCCTCTCCGGTGAGCAGCCACGCGTGGAGGTACGGCGGGACGAGGAGCGCGTTGTCGTAGAGCATCTTCTCGAAGTGCGGCACGAGCCACTGCTCGTCGACCGAATACCGGTGGAAGCCGCCGCCGACGAGGTCGTGCATCCCGCCCGCGGCCATCCCGTCGAGCGTGAGCCGCACCGCGTCGAGCTCGCCACGCCGCAGGAGGAACTCGAGAGCCGACGCCGGCGGGAACTTCGGCGCGTGGCCGAAGCCGCCCCAGCGTGGATCGAGCTGCGACAGCAGGACACCCTCCGCCTCGCCGAGCAGCGCCTCGGTCAGCGGCTCGAGCGAAGGCTCGGTCTCGGCAGAGCGCCGTAGCGCTCCGACGAGCGCCTCCGCCTGCGCGGTGACGTCCTCCGGCCGCTCGCGGTACGCGCCGGAGACCGCCTGCAGCAGCTGCCGGAACGAGGGCAGGCCGTGGCGCGGCTCGTGCGGGAAGTACGTCCCGCCGAAGAACGGCTCGCCGTCGGGCGTGAGGAAGACGGTGAGCGGCCAGCCGCCCTGGCCGGTGAGCGCGACGACGGCGTCCATGTAGACGGCGTCGACGTCGGGTCGCTCCTCGCGGTCGACCTTGACGTTGACGAAGAGCTCGTTCATGACGGCGGCGGTCGCCTCGTCGTCGAACGACTCGCGCTCCATCACGTGGCACCAGTGGCACGCGGAGTAGCCGATCGAGACGAGCAGCGGCTTCCCCTCGGCGCGGGCGCGGCCGAGAGCCTCCTCGCCCCACGGATGCCAGTCGACAGGGTTGTCCGCGTGCTGGAGGAGGTACGGGCTCGTCTCCTGCGCGAGCCGGTTCATCCGAGTAGCGTAGGCGCCCATGACCACGCTGCCGGGCGGGACCGTCACGTTCGTCTTCACCGACATCGAGGGCTCGACGCGGCTCCTGCAGGAGCTCGGCGACGAGGGCTACGGGCGCGTTTCGGGCGACCACCGCCGGCTCGTGCGCGAGACTTTCGTGGCGCGCGAGGGAACGGAGATCGACACGCAGGGCGACGCGTTCTTCTTCTCGTTCCCGCGGGCGCGCGACGCGGTGGCTGCCGCCGTCGACGCGCAGCGGGCGTTGCGTGACCACGACTGGCCGGACGGGAAGGCGGTGTCGGTGCGCATGGGGCTCCACACGGGCGAGCCGCACGTCGGCGAGGAGGGCTACCTCGGGCTCGACGTCGTCCGCGCGGCGCGCATCTCGAGCGCGGGCCACGGCGGCCAGATCCTCATCTCCGAGACGACGCGCGCGCTGCTCGGCAACCAGCTCCCGGACGGGGTCGCCGTCCACGACCTGGGGCAGCAGCACCTCAAGGACGTGCAGCACGAGCACATCTTCGAGCTCACGATCGACGGGCGTGCCGCATCGTCGCGGCCGCTCAAGACGCACGAGGCGAGCACGAAGACCCGCCAGGAAGACATGGCATCGCGCTTCGAGGAGCGGATCACGGCCTACGTCGAGCGTCAGCTCGAGTCGGCGTTCAGCGAGGAGGGCGACCCGAAAGTGCCGGCCAAGCTCGCGCTCGGCGGCACAGCGCTGGGCCTCGGCGTCCTGCTCATGTTCGTGGTCGTGGTCGTCGCGATCGTCCTGCTCGTCAAGACCGTCTTCTTCTGACGCGGCAGCTCAGCGCGAGTAGCCGACGAGCGTCGCGTGTCGGCGGAAGCCGATCGACTCGTAGAGCCCGCACGCAGCGTCGGTGACGCAGTAGACGATCGCCTGCCGACCTCCCTCCTCGTGCAGGCGGCGGAGCGCGAACGTGCAGACGGCGGCTCCGAGCCCGCGCCGGCGGAACTCGTCTCGCACGCCGACCGGCTCGAGCTCACCGACGCGGTTCTCGTCGTCCGGCCAGACGAGGCAATAGGCGGCGAAGCGGCCGTCCGGCGCCTCGACGACGCAATCGAGGGACGCGCGGTACGGCCAGGACGCCTGGACGTTCGCGAAGCTCGACTCGGTGACGCGCGATGGAGCCCAGACGTCGCGGTGGATCGCGACCCGCTCCGCGAGGTCACGGGGCTCGATCGTCCGGCAGCGGAACCCGTCCGGCAGCTCCGGCGGCTCGGGCGCGTCCGAAAGGTCGCGCGCGAGGAAGTGCATGTCCGGCCCCTGGCGGTTGATCTTCGCGTCGCCGGGCCGGGTGAAGCCGTTGCGCTCGAGCGCGGCCCGCACCTCCGCGTCGTCCTCGAAGGCGACCGCGGTGCGCGCGTCCTGGTCGGCGAGGATCTCGTCGAGGAGCTCGAGCCGGTCGCGCCGCACGTCGAACTCGAGCAGCGCCCGGTCGTCCTTCAGCCACGACCATGCGACGGTGCGGCCGCCGTCCTTCCAGACACGGATCTTCCACTCGTGCTCGCGGCCTTCGTGCTGGCGGAGCCCCCAGGTCACGTCGCCGACGTGCCAGGGCGCGCGGACGCCGAGCTCGCGCCGCTGCTCGAGAGCGAGCTCGTGCATCGCTGCGATGATCTCGGGCGTGAGTCGCACGTACGGGGAGCTGGAGGTCGGGGCCGTCTACCGGAGCCGCTTCGGGCGCACCGTACTGGAGGCCGACAACGTCTGGTTCACGCTCCTCACGCTGAACACGAATCCGATCCACTTCGACGCGGAGTACGCCGCGACGACCGAGTGGGAGAGGCCGCTCGTCGACTCGACCTTCACGCTGGCCCTCGTCACGGGCCTGTCCGTCGCCGACGTGTCGGAGCGCGGCGTCAACCTCGGCTGGCGCGAGGTTCGGCTGCCGGCGCCGGTCTTCGCCGGCGACACGATCCGGGCCGAGACGGAGTTGCTCGAGAAGCGCGAGTCGCAGTCGCGGCCCGGCTTCGGCATCGTCACTGTCCGCACGCGCGGCCTCAACCAGCGCGACGAGACCGTGATCGAGTTCGAGCGGTCGATCATGCTGGCGCTGTGAGCGTAGGCTCGACGGAGCTCACCCGTGAGCGGAGGCGGCGGCTTTGCCGGCGCCGGAGCGGGAGATGATCGAGACGGAGCGGCTCCTCCTGCGGAAGCCCTTGCTCGAGGACGCGCGGTCGGCTCTCGACCTCATCACCGACCCGGTCGCGATGGAGCACATCGGGGGTGTCCATCCGCAAGCGGCTTCGGATCCGGAGTTCGTCGTCCGCCGCTGGCTCGAGCGCTGGGACGACAACGGCTGCGGGCCGTTCTCCGTGATCCGCCGCGAGGACGGGCGCTGGCTCGGCCGCGTCGGCGTGCTCGTCTGGGACGTGAGAGCGTGGACGCACACGACGTTCGCGAGCGCCGGCGAGTTCGCGCAGCCCGAGCTCGGGTGGGCGCTCGCGAGCGAGCACTGGGGCCGCGGCTACGCGACCGAGGCGGCGCTCGCCGTGCGCGAATGGGCTTACGCCGAGCGCGCGTTCGAACGGCTCGTCTCGCTCATCGCCCCGGTCAACGTCCGCTCGCAGCGGCTGGCGGAGCGGCTGGGCGCGACCCCCAGGGAGACGATCGAGCTCTTCGACAACGGGCCGCACGTCGTCTGGGAGCATCCGCGGTGATCGAGACCCAGCGCCTCCTCCTGCGCAAGCCGACGGTCGCCGACGTCGAGGATCCGCCGGCCTTTCTCGCCGACCCTCGAGTCATGGACTTCCTCGGCGGCGTCGAGGACTCGCGTGGCGTCGTGCGGCAGTGGGTGGACGGGTGGGAGACCTATCCGGCCGGGAAGCTCATCGTCGAAGCGGCCGGCGAGCGAATCGGGCGGGTGGGCTTCAACTTCTACGACCCCGAGCGGTGGGTTCGGTCGAGCTCGCCGGACGCGCAGCCGGAGCTCACCTGGGCGCTTGCGCACGAGCATTGGGGCAAGGGCTACGCGACCGAGGCGGCCGTCGCCGTCCGTGACTGGTTCGGCCGCTCCGGTGTGATCTCGCTCATCGCACCTGGAAACGTCGCCTCTCAGCGGGTCGCCGGGCGGCTCGGAGCAACGCCCGGCGAGACGATCGAGTTGCCACACTACGGTCCGCACGTGGTCTGGACTCACCCGCGGTGATCGAGACCGAGCGTCTCCTCCTGCGGAAGGTTCGAAGCAAGCCCACGCGGCTCTACGCGCTCGAGCGATGACCGCGCTGCGCCCGCTCGCCGGCACCCGCGTCGTCGACGTCACGGCCTCCATTGCGGGGCCGACAGCGACCCAGCTGCTCGCCGCGCTCGGCGCCGACGTCGTCAAGGTCGAGCCGCTCGCGGGCGATCACTCCCGCGCGTGGGGCCCTCCGTTTCTCGACGGGGAGGGCGCGATGTTCCTCTCGGCGAACGCCGGGAAGCGCTCGCTCGCGGTCGACCTCGGGGACGAGCGCGGCCGCGGGATCGTCCTGCAGCTCGTCGACCGCGCAGACGTGTTCCTCCAGAGCCTGCGGCCGGGAGCAGCGGAGCGGCACGGGCTCGACGCCGCCGCGCTCCGGGTCCGCAATCCGCGGCTCGTCCATTGCTCGATCGGCGCGTTCGGCGCAGACGGCCCGCTGAGCGACCGGCCCGGCTACGACCCGCTGCTGCAGGCAGCGTCCGGGATCATGAGCGTCACCGGCGAGGCGGGCGGCCCGCCGGCGCGCGTAGGCGTGTCCCTGATCGACCTCGGCACCGGCGTCTGGGCGGCGCTCGGAGTCCTCGCAGCGCTGTACGAGCGGGAGAGCACCGGCGTCGGCCGCACGCTCGAGCTCTCGCTGTACGAGACCGCGCTCTCACTCGTTGCGTTCCAGCTCGTCGGCTACCTCGGCGACGGCTTCGTTCCCGGCCGCGAGGGGAGCGGCTTCCCTCAGATCGCGCCGTACCAGGTGTTCCCGACCCGCGACGGCGAGCTCATGATCGTCGCGGGAAACGACAAGCTCTTCGCAGCGTTCTGCAGCGTGCTCGGCGTGCCGGAGCTCGCCGGCGACCCGCGCTTCGTCACGAATCCCGATCGCGTCTCGAACCGCGCGGAGCTGGTCGCGCTCGTCGAGCAGCGAACCCGGGAGAGGGGCTCGGCGGAGCTGCTCGAGGCGCTCGTCGCCGCGGGCGTGCCCGCCTCGCCGGTGTACGACGTGGGCGAAGCGGCCCGGCATCCGCAGACGGAGGCGCTCGGGATCCTCCAGTCGCTCGGAGATCTCGTGACGGTCGCGGCGCCGCTCTCGGCCGACGGAGACAGGGTGCGCCACCACGCGCCGCCGCCCGCGCTCGGCGAGCACACGGAGGAGATCCTCACCGAGCTCGACCATTCGCCGGAGGACATCGCCGCACTCGTGTCGGCCCGCATCGTCCGAACGGCGAATCCCAAGTAACAAACTGTTACTAACCTCGACAGTGCCCCGAACGGACGTGTCCCGCCGCTTCCGAAACAGCCTTCCGGCGCACCTAGTAACAGTTTGTTACTAGGTTGGACCGGTCCGAGTGGGCCAGGGGGCTGCGCGGTGGAGGTAGCCCTCGAGCGGTCGGCCCAGGACGCCTTCCAGCCACTGCGCTACGCCGACGAGGGCGTCCAGGTCGACGCCCGTCGGCACGCCCTCGCCCTCGAGCAGGTAGACGAGGTCCTCCGTCGCGACGTTGCCCGTCGCTCGCGGCGAGAACGGACAGCCGCCGAGACCGCCGACCGAGGCGTCGAGGACGCTCGCACCTCCCTCGAGCGCGGCGAGGCAGTTCGCATACCCGGTGTTGCGCGTGTTGTGGCCGTGGAAGCCCCGCGCCCGCGTCCGCTCCACGAGCGCGCGCACCGCCGACGGCGTCGCGACGCCGATCGTGTCCGCGAGGACGACCTCGGCCCGCCTCACGAACGGGGCCGCGAGCTCGGCGACGGCGCCCGGGTCGACACGGCCCTCGAACGGGCACCCGAACGAGCAGGAGATCGTCACCGTCGCCGGCGTCTCCCCCGCGGCGGAGAGAATCGCCTCCGCGCGCTCGACCGCCTCGGCGAGCGTCGCGTTCCCGTTCTGCAGGTTGAAGGCCTCGGTGGCCGCGAAGGTCAGGTTCACGCGATCGAGCCGAGCCGCCGCGAAGCGCTCCCAGCCGCGCTCGTTGAGGACGAGGCCGGACAGCTCGACACCCTCGTGCCGGCTCACGCCCGCTACGACCTCCTCGGCGCCGGCCATCTGCGGGACGCGGTCGTCGCGGACGAAGCTCACGGCCTCGATCCGGCGCAGCCCGGCGGCAGCGAGACGGTCGACGAGCTCGGCCCGCGTCGCGGGCGCGAGCACGTCCGGCTCGTTCTGGAGGCCGTCGCGCGGCCCGACGTCGCATACGCAGATTTCCACCGTCGCGAGCGTAATCACTGCGGATGCGGCGACGGAAACACACCGGAAAGCTTGGGTCGATGCATCCGTCCGCCTCCTTCAGCGCGGCCATCCGCGTGCGCATCGAGAACACGCCCGGCGCATTCGCGCAGCTCGCCTCCGCCATCGGCGAAGCAGGAGGGCTGCTCGGCGCGATCGACCTCGTCCGGGTCGAGGGCTCCAGGAAGATCCGCGACGTCAACGTCCTCGCCGACGACGAGCAGCACCTCGCCGCGATCGTCGCCGCCGTCCGGTCGCGCGAGGGCGTCGAGGTGGTCAACGTCTCCGACCGCGTCTTCCTCGCACACCTCGGCGGCAAGCTCGAGGTGCGGCCGCGCCTGCCGCTGAAGACGCGGGAAGATCTCTCGATGGTCTACACGCCGGGAGTCGCCCGCGTCTCGCGCGCGATCGCCGACGACCCCGACAACGTCTGGAACCTCACCATGAAGCGCAACACCGTGGCGGTGGTGACCGACGGAAGCGCCGTCCTGGGGCTCGGCGACATCGGCCCCGAAGCCGCGCTGCCGGTGATGGAGGGCAAGGCCGTGCTCTTCAAGGAGTTCGCGGACATCGACGCCTTCCCCATCTGCCTGGCGACGAAGGATCCGGACGAGATCGTCCGTACCGTCGAGGCGATCTCACCGGGGCTCGCCGGCGTCAACCTCGAGGACATCTCGGCGCCCCGCTGCTTCGAGGTCGAGCGAAGGCTTCGGGAGCGGCTCGCTATCCCGGTCTTCCACGACGACCAGCACGGGACGGCGATCGTCGTCCTCGCCGCGGTGCTCAATGCGTTGCGCGTCGTCGGCAAGGACCTGTCCGGCGTCCGCATCGTGACCACGGGCGTCGGCGCCGCGGGTATCGCGGTCACGCGAATCCTGCAGTCGGCGGGCGCGACGTGGATCGTCGGCTGCGACGAGGGCGGAGCGATCTACCGCGGCCGCGCCGGCCTGAGCGAGACGAAGCAGCAGTACGCGGAGGAGACCAATCCCGAGAACCTCCGCGGCAGCGCGGACGAGATCCTCGAGGGCGCGGACGTGTTCATCGGCCTCTCGGTGACGGGCGCGATCAGCGCGGACGGCGTCCGCACGATGGCTCCGGATGCAGTCGTCTTCGCGCTCGCGAACCCGAGCCCGGAAGTCGTGCCGGAGGAGATCGAAGGGCACGCCGCCGTCATCGCGACGGGCCGGAGCGACTTCCCGAACCAGATCAACAACGTGCTCGCGTTTCCCGGCGTCTTCCGCGGCGCGCTCGACATCCGCGCGAGGACGATCGACTCCGCGATGGAGCTTGCGGCCGCGGAGGCGATCGCCGGCTCGATCGGAGCCGACGAGCTCTCGGCGGACTACATCGTCCCGAGTGTCTTCAACCGGGCGATCGCGCCGGCGGTTGCCGCAGCAGTCGCCGCGGCTGCGCTTCGCAGCGGCGTCGCCCGCCGGTCCGCCTCGACCTTCGCGTCGACCCAGTAGCCGGGCCGCACGGCTCAGCGCGTACCGAGCTCCATCCCGAGCAGCCGCGGCAGCGCGGCGCCCGCCCGCGCGGCGAGCGGGGCGCGCCGGCCCTCCTCCTCGGCCGCCTCGCAGGCCATGATCGCCCAGCGCACGAGCCCGCCGCCGACCCGGCGGAACGGCTCCCGCGGCAGGCGCGGCACGGCTCGCGCCGCCAGCGGCAGGCGCGTCCACTCGTCGTCGGAGCCCAGCGCGAGCGATGCGAGCGTCTGCCCGCCGAGCCAGCTCGGCCCGACGCCGTGCCCGGAGTAGCCGGCGCCGAAGTGGATCCGCGTCCCGGCCTTCGTGCGGAAGAACGGCAGGTGGTCCGCCGAGACGTCGATCGGACCGCCCCAGGCGCGCTCGACGCGAACACCGGCGAGGCCGGGCAGCAGGCGCCGCAGGCCCGCCTCCGCGCGCGCGGCCGTCGGAACGTCGCGCGAGAAGCGATCGTCGATGCGCCCACCGAAGCCGATGGGCCCGCTGCCGCTCCCCATGAGCACCCGTCCGTCGTTCGTCGTCCGGAAGTAGTGGAGGAACATACGGCCGTCCACGATCGCCTCGCCCCCGGTCCAGCCGATCTCCGCAAGCGCCTCGGGCGCAGGCTCGGTGAGCACGACGTAGGAGCCGAAGTTCGTCAGGTTGCGAGAGGCCGGCGACCAGCCCGTCAGCGCGGCATTGGTCGCGAGCACCACCTCCGGCGCGCGGAGGCTTCCCCCCGGAGTCGCCAGCTCGTTCGGCGAGCCGGCGCGCACGCCTCTCACCGGGGTCCGTTCGTGGAGGGTCACCCCCGCGTCGAGCGCTGCGCGCCGCAGCGCCCGCACGAGGAGGCCCGGGTGGACGGTCGCGCATTCCGGATAGAAGATGCCGTTCCGGAAGACCGGCGAGGAGACGCGCTGTGCCACCTCCTCCGGCGTGAGCGGGACCGCCTGGTCGGAGCGCCCGAGCCGAGCGGCGGCGGCCACGCCCTTCTCGACGCCGGCGTCCTGCGCGGGCGCCGCCGACACCTCGAGCATCCCGGCCTCGCGCAGCCACACGTCCTCCCGCCGAGACTCGGCCCAGGCGCGGATGCCGGGGATGATTCGCTCGCCCGCGACGGCGAGTTCGAGTGCGCGCTCCTCGCCGAGCACCGGGACGACCGACGCGAGCGACGCCCAGTAGCCGTGGACGAAGCCACCGTTGCGCCCGCTCGGCCCGTGCCCGCAGATCTCCGCCTCGAGCACCGTGATGCGGAGCTCGGGCGACCGCTCGCGAAGCGCGAGCGCCGTCCACAGGCCCGTGTAGCCGCCGCCGACGATCGCGACGTCAGCCGTCGCGTCGCCGGCGAGCGCAGCCGCCGGCGCCGGATCTCCCTCGCGCGCCAGCGCGTCCTCGAGCCACCACGACGGCAGCCGCGGATCGACCGATGCGCCGGCCATCAGGCGTGCTTCGCGCGCCGGTTCTGGAAGACGACGTTCGCGAGCATGAGCGTGACGGCGACGACGAAGATCGCCGTCCCGATCACGTTGATCTGCGGCGGCGTCGCGACGCGGGCCGCGCCCCAGACGAAGATCGGGAACGTGACCCGGTTGCCCGCGTTGAAGTACGTCACGACGAAGTCGTCGATCGAGATGGCGAAGCAGAGGAGCAGCGCGGCGAGGATCGCCGGCGCGATCAACGGCAGCGTGACCTTCGTGAAGGTCGTGAGCTCGTTCGCCCCGAGGTCCATCGCCGCCTCCTCGAGGTGGCGGTCGAACCCGATCAGGCGCGCCTTCACGGTCACGACCGCGAAGCTGATGCAGAACATGATGTGGGCGATGAGGATCGTCCAGAACCCGATCGGGAGGACGCTCGTCAGGTTCAGGAACAGGGTGAGGAGCGACGCGCCGAGCACGATCTCGGGCGTCGAGAGCGGTAGGAAGACGAGCAGGTTCGTCGCCGCCCGGCCGCGGAAGCCGTAGCGGACGAGCGCGAGCGCGACGAGCGTGCCGAGCAGCGTGGCGACGATGCTCGCGATCAGCGCGATCAGGAGCGAGAGCTGGATCGCGCTCTGCAGGTCCGGGATCGCATTCCACTGCTCCCAGTTCTTCCAGGTGAAGCCCTGCCACGTGTAGTTGAAGCGCCCCTTCGGATCGTTGAAGGAGAACGCGATCACGACCCCGATGGGCAGCATCAGGTACGCGAAGAAGAGAAGCGAGTAGACCGTCAGCACGTGCCGCCGCGCGAACGCGACCGCGGCGGCGAGCGTGCCGCGCCGACTGCGTAGCGGAACCGCCACCGAGGTCATCCGGTGAGTTGCTCCGTCCCGACCGCGCGGGCGTAGAGGAGGATCATCGCCAGGATGATCGCCATGAGGATGAACGACATCGAGGCGGCCGCCGGGTAGTCGAGCAGTTCCTTGTACTTCGACTCGATCACGTTGCCGATCATGTGGTTCGTCGGCGAGCCGAGCAGCTCGGCGTTGATGAAGTCACCCGCCGCCGGGATGAACGTCAGCAGCGTTCCCGCGACCACCCCGGGGAGCGAGAGCGGGAACGTCACGCGTATGAACGCCGCCCACCTGCTGGCATAGAGATCCTCCGCAGCCTCGATCAGCCGCTGGTCGATCTGCTCCAGCGAGACGTAGAGCGGCAGCGCCATGAAGGGGAGGAAGTTGTAGGTGATGCCCGCCACCACGGCGGTTCCGGTCGCGAGCAGACGCCCGCCCGGGCTGAGAACGCCGATGTCGTGGAGGATCCGGACCACGAACCCGTTGTCGGAGAGGATCGTCTCCCAGGCGAGCGTCCGGATCAGGTACGTGACGAAGAACGGCGCCACGATGAAGAGGAGGAGCAGGTTCTTCCACCGCCCGCCGCGGAACGCGATCCAGTAGGCGACCGGATAGCTGACGAGGAACGCGACCACCGTCGCGATGCCTGCATACTCGAACGAGCGTTCGAACTGCCCCCGGTAGCTCCTGATCGCGCTCGAGTAGTTGCCCCACGCCCAGGTGAAGGCGTAGCCGAAGTCGATGTTCCCCGACTCCAGCGACTGGTAGAAGAGGAAGCCGAGCGGGACCAGGAAGAACAGGGCCAGCCAAAGCATCCCCGGGGCGAGGAGCAGGTACGGCGTCAGCCAGCGCTTGCGATGGAAGACCCGCACGTCAGGCGGAGACGAGGTTCTGCCAAGCCGTCAGCCATTTCTCGTTGTTGAGCGCAGCCGGGTCGATCGTGTGCGCGTTGTCCAGCATGTCCTTCGTCGGGAAGATCAGCGGGTTCTTCGCGACCGCCGGGTCCTGCTTGATCAGCGCTTCCTTCGCTCCGAGGACCGGGCAGACGTAGTTGACGTAATCCTCGATCTCGGCGGCGATCTTCGGGGTGTAGACGAAGTTCATGTAGACCGACGCGGTGTAGGCGTCGCCGCCCTTCGGGATCAGCATGTTGTCGGTCCAGATGTCGCCGCCGGTGTCGGGCAGCTGCCATTTCAGGTGCGGGTTGTCGGCCTGGAGCTGGACCACGTCGCCGGACCACGCCATCGTTGCGAGCAGGTCGCCCTTTGCGAACGGTCCGCTGTAGTCGTTGCCGTAGAACGCGCGGACCTGGCCCGAGTCGACCGCCTTCTGGATGGTCTTCATCGCACGGTTGAAGGTCTGGTCGGTGATCTTGCTCGGGTCGTCGCCGTTGTAGGCCATGACCAGCGCGAGCGTGTCCGAGAACTCGCTGAGCAGCCCGACCTTCCCCTTCAGCTTCTTGTTCCCGAGCAGGTCGCCCATCGTCGTGACGGGCTCCGTCAGCTTCTCGTTCCAGCCGATTCCCGTGAAGCCGGACTGCCAGGGCAGGCTGTAGTCGCGGTTGGGGTCCCAGCTGGGGTGGCGCTGCTGCGGGACGAGGTTCTTGATGTTCGGGATCGCGCTCTTGTCGAGCTTCTCCACCCAGCCCTTCTTCACGAGCAGGCTCGGATAGCGCGAGTTGTCGGTCATCACGATGATGTCGCGGCCGGTCGACTGGCCGCTCGAGAGGTCCGGCTGGATCTTCGAGAAGAAGGACGCGTTGTCGTTGATGTCCTCCGCGTAGGCAACGTGCACGCCGTACTTCGCCTGGAACTGGTCGAGCGACGGGTGCTTGTTGCCCTTCTTGTCGATGTAGAGCGTCCAGTTCGAGAAGTGCAGGGTCTTGGCGAGCTTGTGCGCTTCGGTCGAGGTGCCGCCGCCGGACGACGGCGAGCTGCCGCCGCCGCAGGCCGCGAGGATTCCCGGGACCGTGAGGACGGATCCGCTCGCCGCCGCGCGGCGAAGAAACACCTGCCTGGTGATGCGATCGCTCATAGCGTGCCCTCCTGGGCGTCGACGACGAATGTGCTCTCAGGACTCCAGCTGAGAGTCAGGCGTTCCCCTGCCGCAACCTGGCCTCCGGTGCGGTCGTTCTGGACATAGACGGTCACCGGCCCGGCGGGCGTGTCGACGATGTACTGCGTCGAGACCCCGATGTAGGCGCTCTCGGTGACGATTCCGGACAACGAGTTCGTGTCTCCCTCCCCGATGCGGAGCTTCTCGGGCCGGACCCCGATCTGCACCGTCCCCGTCCGGCCGGCGAGCATGCCGTGCGGCAGCTGGACGACGCTGCCCTCCGCCAGCGTCACGCGGTCGTCTCCGGACACGGTCGCCTCGAGCAGGTTCGACGCTCCGAGGAATCCTGCGACGAACGCCGTCCGCGGCCGTTCGTAGAGCTCGCTCGGCGTGCCGAGCTGCTCGATATGCCCTCCGTTCATGATCACGATCCGGTCGGCCATGGTCATGGCCTCTTCCTGGTCGTGCGTGACGTGGACGAACGTGATCCCGACCTCGTGCTGGATCCGCTTCAGCTCGAGCTGCATCTCCTTGCGCAGCTTGAGGTCGAGGGCGCCGAGCGGCTCGTCGAGGAGGAGCACGCGCGGCCGGTTCACGAGGGCGCGCGCGAGCGCGATCCGCTGCTGCTGGCCGCCCGAGAGCTGCCGCGGCTTGCGCTTCTCCAGCCCCGCGAGGCCCACGAGCTCGAGCGACTCCACGACCCGGCGGCGAACCTCGCCGGCCTTCACGCCGCGGCGGCGCAGCCCGAAGGCGACGTTCTCGAAGATAGAGAGGTGCGGGAACAGCGCGTACGACTGGAAGACGGTGTTCACGTCGCGCTTGTACGGCGGCAGCGGGGCGACGTCGACGCCGCCGAGCTCGATCCGCCCTTCCGTCGGCTCCTCGAAGCCGCCGATCATCCGCAGCGTCGTCGTCTTCCCGCAGCCCGAGGGCCCGAGCAGGGCGAAGAAGTGGCCGCGATCGATGTCGAGCGAGATGCCGTCGACCGCGACGACGTCGTCGAACCGCTTCGTCAGCCCGATCAGCCGGATGTCGTACTCGGCCGTCGCAGGCGCCACAGGAGGTTGAGCCGCCTCCACCGTCAATGCAGCTGCTCCCACGCCTCGGCGAGTGCGTCGCCCAGGATCCCGGTCATCTCGTCGAATTCTGACTGAGTTGCGACGAGCGGAGGAGAGATCTGCACGACGGGATCGCCGCGGTCGTCGGCGCGGCAGATCAAGCCCCTCTCGAACAGGCGCGGCGACAGGAATCCGCGCAGGAGCGTCTCGCATTCCTCGTCGGAGAACGTCTCGCGCGTCTCCTTGTCCTTGACGAGCTCGATCGCGTAGAAGTAGCCGGTGCCGCGCAGGTCTCCCACGATCGGGAGGTCGAGCAGCTGGCCCAGCGTCCGGCGGAACGCGTCCTCGTTGCCGAGGACGTGCTCCATGATGCGCTCCCGCTTCATGATCTCGATGTTCTTCAGCGCGATCGCGCTCATCACGGGGTGGCCTCCGAACGTGATCCCGTGGGTGTACATCGAGGACGCCGAGAGGAACGGCTCCATGACGCGGTCGGTGGCGACGACTGCCCCGATTGCCGCATACGAGGACGATAGACCCTTCGCGCACGTGACGATGTCCGGCCGGATGTCGTAGCGCTCGGACGCGAACCAGTGGCCGACGCGGCCGAAGCCGGTGATCACCTCGTCCGCCGAGAGCAGGATGTCGTACTTGTCGCAGAGCCCGCGGACGCCGCGCCAGTAGCCCTCCGGCGCGACGAAGGAGCCGCCGGCGTTCTGGATCGGCTCCATGTGGACGAGGCAGATCGTCTCGGGACCCATCTCGAGGATCGTCCGCTCGAGCTCCTCGAGCAGGAAGGCCGTGAACTCCGCCTCCGTCTCCTCGGGGGGACGGTGGTAGCGATTCGTGTTGCTCACGTGCCGCACCTCGGGGACGAGCGGCTTGAACGGCTCGCGCAGCGGCTCGACGCCGTTGAGCGAGAGGGCGCCGAAGGTCGTGCCGTGGTACGCGATGTCGCGCGCGATCGCCTTGTACTTCTGACCCGGATCGATCCCGTCCCGGGCGATGAAGTACTGACGTGCGAGCTTCCAGGCCGACTCCACGGCCTCCGATCCGCCGGAGACGAAGAAGACGCGGTTCAGGTCGCCGGGCGCGAGCGAGGCTACCTCGGTCGCCAGCTCGATCGCGCGGGGGTGCGCGTAGGTCCAGTTCGTGTAGAAGGGCAGCTCGCGCATCTGCTCGAGCGCCGCCTGGCCGATCTCCTCGCCGAAGCCGTAGCCGAGGTTGACCGAGAAGAGTCCCGCGAGCGCGTCGAGGTAGCGCTTGCCGTCGATGTCCTCGAGGTAGCAGCCGTCGCCGCGCGCGATGATCGGCGGCTGGTGGCCGCCCATGTTCGTGAAGTGGAGCCAGAGGTGCTCGCCCGCCATGCGGCGGAGCTCGTCGGCCGACGTCGCGCTCTGCGTGATGCTCATTTGGTGGTGTCCTCCTTTGGCATGCCGCTCCCCCAGTCGTAGAGCTGCTTCCACATCTCCAGGTATACGAAGGTCTCGGTCGAGACGACGTCCGGTAGAGACCGGAGCCGGCTCGTCAGGTCGAGCAGATGGCGGCGGTCGGTGGCCACCAGCTCGACGACGAGATCGAACTGACCTGCCGTCGCGATGACGTAGTCGGCCTCCGGCCAGCGCGCGATCGCGTCGGCGGCGTTCTCCGGCGAGCCGGAGGTCTTGACGCCCACGAGCGCCTGCTCGTAGCCGAGCCCGAGCGGGTTCGTGACGCCGACGACCTGGAGGATCCCTTCGGCCGTCAGCCGCCCGTAGCGGGCGCGCACCGTCGCCTCCGACACGCCGACGCTCGCGGCGATCGCGCGGAAAGACTCGCGCCCGTTCGCCTGCAGCGCCTCGATGATGTTGCGGTCGAGCTCGTCGATCCGACGCGCCGGCGCGACCGGTCCACGGTCCGAGCCGCTCGGCGCGATTCGGAGCGGCTGGACGTCGTCGCTGCGCATCGCGCACGATTCCTACCACTCTGCCGCGCATTTCGCCAACAAGAAGGCGCATGAGCGGCGCTTCGCGCGGGGGTTGACGAGCGCCGGCGCTGCGCCTACGCTGCTTCAGTCCGTTCCCGGCGAGAGGAGGTTCGACAAATGACGTCTGCGCTTGCCGCCTCCTCGGTCCTCCTGACCTAGCGCCGGACGCTCCTTCTGCTGGACGCGTGCGGCGTCCCAACTTTTCCGCGAAGGAGCTTTGCGTTGCCTGGATTCGATTTGCGCGAGCTCGGATTCACTTCTGAGCTCGCCGACAACCTGGAGCCCGGACTCGTGCCGGGACGCGTCGCCGCCGCCCACCGGGCCGCGTTCGACGTCTGGACGGAGACCGGGTCCGTCCGCTCCCGCCTGCCCGGCCGGCTCATGCACGAGGGCGTCGACGTGGGCGTCGGGGACTGGGTCGGCCTCCGCGACGGGCTGATCCGGACCGTCCTCCCACGCCGCAGCGCCATCCAGCGCACCGCGGCGGGCCTGACCACGACCGCCCAGACCCTGGCCGCGAACGTCGACGTCGCGTTCGTCGTCTCCTCGCTCGGCCCGGACCTCGAGCCGCGGCGGATCGAGCGTTACCTCCTCACGATCTGGGAGAGCGGCGCCCAGCCCGAGATCGTGCTGACGAAGGCCGACCGCCTCGACGACCCGTGGTCGATGGTCGCGGAAGTCGAAGCGGTTGCGGTCGGCGTCCCCGTCCATGTCGTGTCGGCGCTGACCGGCGAAGGGTGCGACGCGCTGCGGGCGCGGATAGCCGACGGCACCACCGCAGTCCTCCTCGGCTCCTCGGGCGTCGGCAAGTCGACACTCGTCAACCGCTGGATCGGCAACGAGGTGATGGAGACGCGCGAGACGCGGGAGGACGACGACGAGGGCCGGCACACGACGACGCACCGCCAGCTGCTCGTCCTGCCGGGCGGCGGACTCGTGATCGACACGCCGGGCCTGCGCGAGCTGCAGCTCTGGGACGTCGGCTCCGCCGCCCTCGACGCGACGTTCTCGGACGTGGAGGAGCTCGCCGCGGACTGCCGCTTCGGCGACTGCACGCACAAGCACGAGCCCGGCTGCGCGGTCCTCGCCGCGATCGACGAAGGAACGCTGCCGTTCGAGCGTCTCCACAGCTGGCGCAAGCTCCAGGGCGAGCTGCTGGCGATCGCGATGCGGCACGACGCGCTGCTGCGAAAGGAGGAGGTCCGCAAGTGGAAGCTGCGCGCGCGCGAGGGCCGAGCGCGGACGCGGCTACGCTGAGGGCTAGAGCTTCGGTGCGGCCGCGGCGACCTCGGCGGGCGCGTCCGCGTGCTTGGCCGAGAAGTTGTCGGCGAACATCTGCGCGAGCTCGCGCGCCTTCCGGTCGTACGCCTCCGGGTCGGCCCAGGTCGAGCGCGGGTCGAGCAGCGCCTCGTCGACGCCCGGCGCCGACACCGGCACCTGGAAGCCGAAGACCGGATCCGTGCGGAACTCGGCCCCCGAGAGCTCGCCCGAGAGCACCGCGGCGAGCAGCGCGCGCGTGGCCTGGATCGGCATCCGGTGACCCTCGCCGAACGGTCCGCCCGTCCAGCCGGTGTTGATCAGCCAGGCGCCCGCGTCGTGGCGCTCGAGCTTCTCGCCGAGCAGCTTCGCGTAGACGGTCGGCGGCTGCGGCAGGAACGGCGCGCCGAAGCACGTCGAGAAGGTCGGCTGCGGCTCGGTCACGCCGAGCTCCGTGCCTGCGAGCTTCGACGTGTAGCCGGAGAGGAAGAAGAAGAGCGCCTGCTCGTGGCTGAGTTTCGCGATCGGCGGCAGGATCCCGAACGCGTCCGCGGCGAGCAGGATCACCGAGCTGGGATGGCCGGCACGCTTGGCCGGCAGCGCGTTCGCGATGCGCTCGAGCTTGTACGCGGCGCGCGTGTTCTCGGTCTTGGAGTCGTCGTCGAGATCGAGGACGCCGCGCTCGTCGGCGACGACGTTCTCGAGCACGGTGCCGAAGCTGTGCACGGCCTTCCAGATCTCGGGCTCCGCGTCGGCGGAGAGGCGGATCGTCTTCGCGTAGCAGCCGCCCTCGAAGTTGAAGACGCCCTCGTCGCCCCAGCCGTGCTCGTCGTCTCCGATCAGCAACCGCTCCGGGTCCGCCGAGAGCGTCGTCTTGCCGGTGCCGGAGAGGCCGAAGAAGACGGCGACGTCGGCGCCGTCCCGCGAGACGTTGGCCGAGCAGTGCATCGGCATCACGCCGTCCTGCGGGAGCCGGTCGTTCATCAGCGTGAAGACGGACTTCTTGATCTCGCCGCCGTAGAACGTGCCGCCGATGAGGATCTCGCCGCGGGACGGGTGGAGGCAGACGAAGACGCCGCTGCGGGTGCCGTCCTGCGCCGGATCGGCCTCGACCTCCGGCTCGTGCAGGACGAGCACGTCCGGCTCGAAGTCCGCGAGCTCGGCCGGCGTGGGCTCGATGAACATCGTCTTGGCGAACAGCGCGTGATACGGGTGCGTGGTGAGGACGCGCACGGCGCACCGGTGGTTGCCATCGGCGCCGCAGAAGGCGTCGATCGCGTAGACGTCGTGCCTCTCGACGTGCGCGACGACCTTCCCGCGCAGGCCGTCGAAGTGCGCCTCGGAGATCTCGGCGTTGACGTCGCTCCACCAGATCCGGTCCTCGGAGCCGGGCTCGCGCACGATGAACTTGTCCTTCGGCGAGCGGCCGGTGAAGCGCCCGGTGTCGACGACGAGCGGCCCGTCCTCGCCGAGGACGGCCTCGCCACGGTCGAGCGCCGCCGTGTAGAGCTGCGACGTCGTCGGATTGCGGAGCACGCGTCCCCCGACGCGCAGCCCGTGGACGGCGAGACTGTCTTCAGGCCGGTCGGTGATCGTCAACGCGCTCCTCCTGGTCGATGGCCGTGCCGGTGTCGCATGGTAGGGGATGGTCTAGGATCGCCGCGTGGATCCGGCAGCGAGGTAGCGGTTCTGTCTTCGGGCGAGGTGTTGCGCCGCCGATAGGCGGGCGGATCGCCTTGCCGCAACCGCTGACGCAACGGAGGTACGAACCGATGCACCGCCAGAACCTGTTCGCCGACGTGCCCTGGGACGGCGAGGGCGACGAGACCGGGTTGGCCCACCGCTCCTTCTGGCGTCCGGAGAACGCCAGGATGGGCGCCACGCTCTGGGAGCTGCGGCCAGGGGCTCCCGGCATGCGGATGCACATGCACTACGGGGGCGAGGAGATGTTCTTCGTCCTTAGCGGGCGTCCCGTGTGGAGGAATCTCGAGGGCGAGGAAGAGCTCGCTCCGGGCGACTTCGTGTTCTGCCCCGAAGGCCGAGCCGGCGTGCACGCCTTCAGCAATCCGCACGACGAGCCTGCGCGGATCCTCGGCATGAGCGCCGGGAGCTTCCCCGACGTCGTCGCCTACCCGGAGCACAACTACGCCTGGGTCGCGACGCGGGATCCCGATCTGGCCGACGGAGCCGACCCGGGCATCATCGCCCGGTTCGACTTCCGCATGGACCAGCCCGACGACCGGGTCAGCTGAACGAAGGGGCCGCGCGAGCGGCCCCTTCCACCTCGCAGCGTTTTCACAGGTCGCTGCAAGGGGCGCCTCATCCGCCGCGGGAAGTCTGGAGGGACGGACAACGAGCAGCAAAGGAGCGACATGTCCCTCAACACAGCGATCCTCCTCAACGCAATCCTCGACTTCGGCGTCGTCGTGGCGGTCGCAGCTGCGATGTTCCTCCCGTTCACGCTCGATCGCCCCGAGAGCGAAGCCAGGCTCTACTCGTTCGCGACGCCCCTCCCCGAAGAGCTCGCCGCGTAGCGATCAGCCGGCGCCGAGCGGCAGCGTGATCGTGAAGGTCGCGCCGCCGCCCGGCGTCGGGCGCACCTCGGCCGTACCGCCGAGCGCCTCGACCACCGCGGCCACGATCGAGAGCCCGAGACCGGCGCCGCCGCTCATGCGTGCGCGCGAGCTGTCGGCGCGGTAGAAGCGCTCGAAGGCGCGAGTCGCCTGCTCCTCCGTCAGTCCCGGCCCATGGTCGGCCACGGTGAGCGTGGCGCGGCCGTCGACCTGTCCGAGCTCGACCGACACGGGCGTGCCTGCCGGCGTGTGCGCGCGTGCATTCGCGAGCAGGTTGTCGACCACCTGACGAAGCCGGACCGCGTCGCCGGTGACCGTCGCGGGCTCGACGGACAGCTCGATCGGCCGTTCCGGCTCGACGACCCGGGCGGCGTCGACCGCCTCCAGTACGACGGCCGCGAGATCCACCGGCTCGCGCTCGAGGGGACGACCCTCGTCGAGCCGCGCGAGCAGGAGCAGGTCGTCGACCAGGAGGCTCATCCTCTCGGCCTCGCGGACGATCCCTGACATCGACCGCTCGAGATCGTCGGGATGCGCGGCCGAGCCGCGGCCGAACAGCTCGGCGTACGCACGCACCGCCGCCAGCGGGGTGCGCAGCTCGTGCGAGGCGTCGGCGACGAAGCGGCGGAGCCGGCGATCAGACGCCTCGATCCGGTCGAGCATCTCGTTGAGCGCGCTCCCGACCCGGCCGACCTCGGTCTGCGGATCCGGGTGCTCGACCCGGTGCGAGAGGTCGCCGGCCGTGATCGCGGTTGCGGTCTGCTCGATTCGCCGCAGCGGGCTCAGGCCGAGCCGCACGATCCAGAGGCCGACCGCAGCGAGCGCCGCGAGCACGACCGCGGTGACGAGCAGCTCGACGAGGAACAGCCGGTGCAGCGTGTTGTCCTCGCTGCGGAGCGGCGCGGCGATGAACAGCAGCTCGTTCGGGTGGTCACGCTCCATCGACGCGCGGACGCGATAGCGGCCGTCCCCTTCCATGGCATCGACGGTGAGGAACCGGACGCGGTCACCCTCGCCGGTGTTCGGCTGCGCGGGGAGGGAGACCCTGCGTGGATAGCGGGGCTGCGACTGGCGCGTCTCGCCCGGCGCCCCCTGGCACGGCGACTGGAGCGCGCGGCCCGCGAGCGTGCGGAGCTCGACGCAGTACCCGGGCGGCGCGAGCTCGTCCGCATGGTGGTCGTGCTCGTCCCCGAAGAAGGTCTGCTCGACGCCCGGATGCACGGCGTTGAGGGTGCTGTCGACCCGCGAGAAGAGGTAGTCGCTGAGCGACTTGTAGGTCGCGACGTCCGCCGCGGCGAGCCCGAGCGCGGCGAGGAGGACGACGCCCAGCAGGAGCCGCGCCCGCAGCGAGAGCCGGCGCACCGCTAGTCCTCGGCGTCGAGCATGTAGCCGGCTTGCCGGATCGTCCGGATCAGCGGCGGCCCGAGCGCGTCGAGCTTCTTGCGCAGGTAGCTCACGTACGTCTCGACGACGTTCGAGTTGCCGCCGAAGTCGTAGCGCCAGACGTTCTGCAGGATCTGTGCCTTCGAGAGCACGCGGCGCGGGTTGAGGAGGAAGTAGCGCAGCAGCGAGAACTCCGTCGCGGTCAGGTCGACGCGCGTGTCGCCCCGGTGGACCTCGTGACGCACCTCGTCGAGCGTCACGTCCGCGAAGCGGAGGACGTCCCCCGGTAGCTCGCCGGCGGTGCGGCGCAGGATCGCCTGGACGCGTGCGACGACCTCGGCGAGGCTGAACGGCTTCGTGACGTAGTCGTCTCCCCCGGCACGCAGC
>Ga0308175_100000032_pt1 | contig 118258 bp, 110 predicted proteins | sample PhyCR1_3_FD_203893 | JGI IMG/M metagenome (GOLD analysis project Ga0308175, IMG submission 203893) | Soil microbial communities from UC Gill Tract Community Farm, Albany, California, United States - DLSLS.C.R1 | ecosystem: Environmental > Terrestrial > Soil > Agricultural land | place: USA...
GATCGCGTCCCCGCCCACCCGCCCCCACCGCCGTCCCGTCGTGATCTCCGTGCAGCTCAACGGCGACTGGCACGAGCTCGACGACGGCGCCACCGTCGCCGACGCCGTGCGGCTGCTCGGCGTGCCGCTCGACGCGCGCGGCGTCGCCGTCGCCGTCGACCGCGAGGTCGTGCGACGCGGCGCGTGGACCGAGACGCCGCTGAGCGGCGGCGCGCGCGTCGAGATCCTCACCGCGATCCAAGGGGGATGATGCGTCCATGAGCATCGAGGCCGACCCGACGCACGACGACCCGCTCGTCATCGCAAGCAAGACGTTCCGCAGCCGGCTGCTGCTGGGCACCGGCGGCTTCCGCTCGCTGGAGGAGATGGGCGAGGCGATCCGCGTCAGCGGCAGCGAGCTGGTGACGGTCGCGCTGCGGCGCGTCGACCCGCGGCAGCGCGGCTCGATCATGGACGTGCTCGCCGACGCCGGCGTCGACGTCTTGCCGAACACGGCCGGCTGCTACACCGCGCGCGACGCGATCACGACGGCGCAGCTCGCGCGCGAGGCGTTCGAGACCGACTGGGTCAAGCTGGAGGTGATCGGCGACGACCGCACGCTGCTGCCCGACGCGGTCGAGCTGGTCGCCGCCGCCGAGGCGCTCGTCGCCGACGGCTTCGTCGTGCTGCCGTACACGACCGACGACCCCATCCTCGCGCGCCGGCTGGAGGACGTCGGCTGCGCCGCGGTGATGCCGCTCGGCTCGCCGATCGGCTCCGGCATGGGCATCCGCAACCCGTACAACATCTCGATCATCCGCGAGCGCACCGAGCTGCCGGTCGTGCTCGACGCCGGCGTCGGCACCGCCTCCGACGCGGCGCTCGCGATGGAGCTCGGCTGCGACGCGGTGCTGTGCGCGAGCGCGATCTCGCGCGCGCACGATCCCGTCGCGATGGCGCGCGCGATCCGCGCCGGCGTCGAGGGCGGTCGCCTCGCGCGCCGCGCCGGGCGCATCCCGCGCCGCCTCCATGCCGAGGCCTCGACGCCCGACGCCGGCCTGCCCGACTTCGGCGTCGGTGCGCCGGTCGATGAGTGACGCGCGCGACCCGGCCGCGGCGCGTCCGGCCGTCCGCTCCGTCGACCACTTGCTCGACAGTTGGGAAGCCGCGTGGTGCGGTCGCGACGCATCCGCGTTCGCCCCGCTGTGCGACCCGGCGATCCAGTACGAGGACCCGTTCGCGCACGCGCCGCTGATCGGCATCGACGAGCTGGCCGCGCATGCCGAGCGCCTGTGGGAGGGCTTCCCCGACGTGCGCGTCGAGCGCGCGGGCGAGCGGCTCGCCGATGCGGGCGGACGCTTCGTCGCCGCGCCGTGCAAGCTCGCCGGCACGCATCGCGGCGCGCTCGAAGGGCTGCCGCCGACGAGACGCTTCGTCGTCGTGCACGGCGTCGTGTGGTGCGAGTTGCGCGGCGGCCGCCTGCTGCGCGTGCGCGCGTTCTTCGACCGCTACGACGCGGCCGTGCAGCTCGGCCTGCTGCCGGCCTCCGGCACGCTCGGCGAGAAGGCGCTGCTCGCGCTGCGCGGCTTCGGCGTGCGCGCGCGGCGCGGCTAGTCCTCGAACGTCACGAGCAGCGGCGCGTGGTCGGACAGCTGACCGCGCTCGAGCGTCTGTTCGCGCGTGTGCGCGTATGCGAGCCCGCGTGCGAAGAGGTGGTCGACGTGCGACGCGCCGACGTGCTCGACGTCCGGCAGCGCGAGTCGCACGACGTTGCAGTCGCCGCCGAAGACGATCGGCGCGTCTCCTGCCCAGCGCAGCACCGCCGCGTGCGCACGCACGAGGTCGCGCCGCGCGTGCGGCGGATGCGTCGACGCGTGCACGTTCGCGAACCACGTGCCGGCGCCGACGCGCACCGCATGCACGACGCGTCGCTCAGGCCACACGCACAAGCGCCGTCGCACGTGCACGTCCACGCCGCCGAGGTCGCGCACGAGGATCGCGTTGCAGCCGCCGCCGTTGGCCTTCGACAGCTCCGGCCGACAAGTTGCGACACGCTGTCGCAACGGCAGCAGCGCGTTGCGCGACGTGAGCGCGAAGCGCGTCTCCGCGGCGCACGCCCGAGCCAGCGCGGCAGGCCACCACGGCGGCACCTCTTGCAGCAGTGCGACGTCCCACCGCCATCCGGCAAGGCGCAGCGCGAACGCGTCGAACAGGTCCGCGTTACGAGGAGGAACGGCGCGCCCGTGGAACAGGTTCCATGTGAGTACGCGCAGCGACATGCTTCGACCGTACACTTGCGCGCTTGTTGCGCCACCTGCTCACAGGAGAGGAGCTCACGCGCGAGGAGCTGCTCGCGCTGATCGAGCGCGCGCTCGCGCTGAAAGCCGAGCCGCTTTCGTCGCGCGTGCTCGCGGGCAGGCATGTCGCGTTGATCTTCCAGAAGCCGTCGACGCGCACCCGCGTGTCGTTCGAGACCGGCATCGTCGAGCTCGGCGGGCATCCGTTGATCCTGCGACCCGACGAGATGCAGCTGAGTCGCGGCGAGGCGCCGCGCGACACCGCGCTCGTGCTGTCGCGTCACGTGCACGCGATCGGCATTCGCACCGGTCCCGACGAGCTCGTGCGTGAGCTCGCGGAGCATTCGTCCGTCCCTGTCATCAACATGCTCACTGCCGGTCATCATCCCTGCCAGGCACTTGCCGACTTGCTCACCTTGCGCGAGACGTTCGGACAACTCGAGGGACTGAAGCTCGCCTACGTCGGCGACGGCAACAACGTCGCTCGCTCGCTTGCGATCCTCGGCGATCGGGCCGGCGTCGAGGTGCGCATCGCGTCGCCTGACGGCTACCAGCTCGAGCCGACCGCGAATGCTTTGCTGACTGACGATCCGCATGAGGCGGTCGACGGCGCGCACGCCGTCTACACCGACGTGTGGGTCAGCATGGGCGACGAGCAGACGGCCGCCGAGCGCCGCCGCGCGCTCGCCTCCTATCGCGTCGACGACGCGCTGCTCGATCGAGCAGCGCCCGACGCGATCGCCCTGCACGACCTTCCCGCCCACCCGGGCGAGGAGATCTCGGCCGAGGTTCTCTACGGTGCGCGTCAGCGCATCTGGGACCAAGCCGAGAACCGGCGCCATGCCCAGAAGGCACTCATGGAGTTCCTGCTGCAGTAGGGTCGCGCCCGACCGGTCCGTCTGTCCACTACGAGGAGCATCGATGCCTCAGCCGAAGTCCCCCACTGCGAGACGAGCGAGAAGAGCTGCCGCTCGCAGACCGGCTGCCAGACGTTCCGCAGCCGCCAGAAGAACCACCGCGACCCGCGCCGCCAGAAGACCCGCGCGCAGAGCGGCGAGAAGAGCGGCCGCGAGAAGAACGACTCGCAGAGCCGCGGCGAGAAGAGTCGCGCGCAGAGCGGCTGCCAGAAGAGCCGCGCGCAGAACGACGAGAGCCGCCAGAAGAACGGCGCGTCCGGCGGCGCGCAGAGCTGCTGCGAGAAGAGCGCGCACGAGCGGGAGAAGACCGGCCGCCAGACGCCCGGCGCGCAGAGCGGCGAGAAGAACGGGCGCGAGACGCGCATCCAGAAGAAGCTCCAGTACCACCGCGCCTCGACGGGCACTCGGCGCCGCTGAGCGCCGTGCGGGCGACTCGGTCGTCCAGCTCGTCGATGCGCTGCGGGAACAGCTCGGCGAGGCCAGCGGCCTCGTCGACGAGCTGCTGCAGAAGGGGCGCGAGCAGAAGGACGACGTGCTCGCAAACCTCGACGAGCTGCTCGGCAAGGGCATCGAGCAGCTCGAGCAGGTCTCGCGCAAGCTCGAAGGCTCGGCCGCAAGCGCGCGCCGCGCCGAGTCGGTCGACCTGCTGCTGAGAGGCGCCGAGCGCGCCCGCGCGGCGGTCACGAGAGTACGGAGAAGGTGAGCTGTGGGGCGTCCTGGCTGAGGCTCAGCCGGGACGTCCTTCAAGCCCGAGGTCGGCGAGCAGCGCGCCGAAGTCGAGCTCGGCGCCGGTCAGCTCGCCGAGCAGCTCCTCGGCCGACAGGCGCTGGCCGTCGCGCCACAGCGCGCGCAGCGCGTCGCCCGCTTCGCGCCGCTCGAACCAGCGCTCGCCGAAGCGCTCGCGCAGGTGCGCGCGCAGATGCGTCTCGAGCGCCCATGCGCGCAGGTAGGCGGCGACGTAGAAGCCGGGGTCGAGGTCGGCGAGGTACGTCTCGCGCGGCCAGCGCACGCGCGCGGCGTGCCCGAGCAGCGTCGCGTAGCGCTCGCGCAGCGCGTCGTCGCCGGGCGGATCCGGACGGTGCACGTCGAGCTCGTACGAGAGCTTGGCGGCGTAGCGGCGCAGGTAGATCAGCCGCGTCGCGCGCGCGTGTGCGGCGAGCGTGCCGTCGGGGTCCTGCACGCCGAGCCGCGCGCGCAGCCACGCCGGGTTCTCGACGAGGTGGTCGAACAGGAACGCGAACGCCTCCGTGATCGCGTTGTCGCCGAGGTGGCGGTACTCGAACGCGAGCTGCGGGTCGACGTGCGCGTAGTGCTCGACGTGGCCGCCCTCGTGCAGCAGTGCGATGAAGTCGTCGCGCCCGCCGATCGGCGGCACCACGAGGCGGACGTCGTCCGGCACTCTCACGGCGACGCAGAACGCGCGCGGCGACTTGGCGGGGCGCGACTCGACGTCGAGGTCGACGTTGCGCTGCGTCGCCGCGTCGATGCCGAGGCCCTCGAGCGTCGCCTCGAAGCTCGGCAGCAGCTGCGCGCCGTCGAACGCGGCGTCCGCCTCGGCGAAGCGGAACAGCCGCGGCAGGTCGGCGCGCTGCAGGTCGTCGAGCGTCGTGCCGTCGAGCGTGCGTTCCACGACCGGGCCGACAAGCGGCGCATACGCCTCCTCGGTCGCGCGCGTGAAGGCGTCGGTCGCGCGCTCGAGGCGGTCGAGGTCGAAGCCCTTCAGCTGCTCGCACAGCGCGCGATAGCTCGGCCAGCCGAGCGCGACCGCTCTCGCGCGCGTGCGCTCGAGCATCTCGCGGTAGAGCGGGTTCAGGTGCGTCTCCGTCGCCTCCAGCCGCGCCTCCTCGATCGCGAGGCGGCGCTCGCGGTCGGGCTCGTTGGCCTGCACGATCGTCGCCTCGCGGAACGGGATCGCCTGGCCGCTGCCGTCGTCGGGCGCGAGCATCAGTCCGGCCTCGCGCTCGGCCAGCTCGCCCTCCAGGTCGGTCGAGATCAGCCCGAGGTGTCCCTCGACCGCGAAGTCGAGCAGCATCCGCGCGCGCCGCGCCGCGTCCTCGCCGCGCGCGGCCGCGGCGTCCGCCTGCTCGCGCATCCGCGCGACCGTGTCGGCGGTGAAGAGGTCGGCGTGCCGCGCGTAGATCGGCTCGACGTCGAACTCCGTTCTGAGGCCGGCGAAGTGCGCGTGGTACTCCTCGCCCAGCTCGGCCGTGAAGGTCTCCGCTTGCGCTCGGTACGCGGCCAGGTCCATGGGCCTGGCATGCTAGTCGCACGATGTCCGTCACCCTGACGAGAAGACAGCGCCCCAACCGCGGCGACGAGGTCGAGCTGACGATCGAGTCGCTCGCCTTCGGCGGCAACGGCGTCGCGCGCCTCGACGGCTACGTGGTGTTCGTCGTCGCCGCGATCCCGGGCGATCGCGTGCGGGCGAGAATCACGCGCCCGAAGCGCGACTACGCGGAAGCGATATGCGTCGAGATACTCGAGCCGAGTCCTGAGCGGATCCCGCACACCGCGCCGCATCCGGGCGTGCCGTGGCAGGTGATGCGCTACGAGCGCCAGCTGGAGATCAAGTCCCAGCAGGTCGAGGAGGCGCTTCGGCGGCTCGGCAAGCTCGACGGCTTCGCGATGGAGCCGATCGTGCCGGCGGGCGAGCAGTGGCGCTACCGCAACAAGATGGAATATTCGTTCGGCCACGACGAGCACGGCGACCTCGTCTACGGCTTCCACGCGCCCGGCCACTGGGAACGGATAGTCCCGATAGAGGACTGCCTGATCGCGTCCGAGCGCTCGAACGCGGCGAGCCGCGAAGTGCTGGCGTGGTGCCGCGCGAGAGGACTGACGGCGTGGGATCGGCGCACGCACGCGGGCCAGCTGCGCAACCTCGTCGTGCGCGAGGGGCGGCGCACCGGGCAGATCCAGGTGCGGCTCGTGACGATGCCCGGGCCGCTGGACGTCGACGGCCTGGCCGAAGCGGTCGAGTGCGACGGGCTGCTGTGGACCCAGTTCGACGGCGTCGGCGAGACGACCGCGCTCGGCGAGACCGAGCTGGTCGCGGGGACCGACTATCTCGACGAGGAAGTCAACGGCCTGCGCTTCCGCATCTCCCCGCACGCGTTCTTCCAGACGAACACGGAGATGGCCGAGAAGCTGTACGCGGTGGCGGGGGAGTACGCGGCGCTGAGAGGCTTCGAGCGCGTGTACGACCTCTACTGCGGGATCGGCACGATCGGCTTGACGATGGCGCCGCGCGCGGCCGAGCTGTGGGGCCTCGAGCTGATCGAGCCGGCGATCGGGGACGCGATCTCGAACGCGCGGCTGAACGAGATCGACAATGCGCACTTCTTCGCCGGCGACGTGCGCGTCGCGCTCAGAGAACTGGTCAAGGAAGCCGGCTCGCCGGATGTGGTGGTCGTGGACCCTCCGCGTGCGGGACTCTCGACGAAGGTCGTCAGACGCATCGTCGACAGCTCGCCCAAGCGCGTCGTCTACGTCTCCTGCAACCCGACGACGCTCGCGCCGAACGCCGCGCAGCTCGTCGAAGCCGGCTACGTCCTGCGCAGAGTCACGCCCGTCGACATGTTCCCGCAGACCCCGCACATCGAGTGCGTGGCGCTGCTGGAGCGGGGCTGAGCCGGTCGCACGCGCGGTAGCGTCCCGGCGATGCCGGGCGTGCGCATCCACGAGCTGACGATCGCCGACGAGCCGGCGACGTGGACGGCGCTCGGGTTCGCGGTCGACGGTGAGGTGTGCCGCGTCGGGGGCGTGCCGATCCGTTTGGCGGGACGCGACGCGGGGCGCGGCCTCGTCGCGTGGACGCTGAGCGGTGTGACGAGCGACCAGCTCGACGGGCTGCCGACGCGGCGCGCCGACGGCGCTGCGGGCGAGGCGGCCGGCACTGCACCCGCGCACCCGAACGGCGTCACCGCGCTCGACCACGTCGTCGCGATCGCGCCCGCGCTCGACCGCACGGTCGCGGCATTGCAGGCGGCCGCGCTCGACCTGCGGCGCGTGCGCGAGGAGCCGACGCCGGCGGGTGCGCCGCGGCAGGCGTTCTTCCGCCTCGGCGAGGCGATCCTCGAGGTCGTCCAGGCTCCGGACGAGGCGATGGCACGCAGCGGCGGGCCGGACGGCCCGGCGTTCTTCTGGGGCCTCGCGTTCAAGACCGCCGACATCGACGCCACCGTCGCCGCGATCGGCGCGGAGCGCTGCAGCGGCCCGCGCCCCGCCGTCCAGCCCGGCCGCCGCATCGCCACGCTGCGCCGCTCCGCCGGCCTGGCGCTGCCGGTGGCGCTGATGACGGAGTGAGACACGCTCTCGGAAACACACCACCGCGCTGGTTGCCGTCCCGCAATCACCCGCCTATCCTCTGGTGCACTGTCAAGGCGGCTGGCTGTCATGGCCTCCGTTTGCAGACGGGCCGGGGGCGGCAACCCCCGGCCCGCTGCTTTCCGCACCAGCCACGAGGCCTGCCGCTGGTGCGGGGTTGGCCCGACGGTTGCGTCAGCGCAGCCGGTCGACAAGCCGGTCGATGACCAGCAGGGCGACGAGCAGCGTGACCGTCAAGGCAGCTTCTGTCATGTCTCCCTCCTTTCGTAGCCGTTGGGCATCCGAAGACGCCGGGGCTGACAGGCCCCGACCAGTCCCGGCGTCCGGAGGAATCGGATGGCAGAAGCTGCTTCCGCCGTGCATGCACGACGTTACGACCGCGCCGCGGCGCTGTCGCCACCGCATATCTGTGATGCGGTAAAGACTCTGCGCAAGTGACAGAATCCGGCGCCATGGCAGCAGGAGCCAACGCGCGCGGGGCCGTCGTCGTCACCGGCGCGTCGAGCGGGATCGGGGAGGCGTGCGCGCGGCGGCTCGCGGGCCTCGGCTTCCACGTCTTCGCGGGCGTGCGCAAGCCGCAGGACGGCGAGCGGCTGCAGCGCGAGATCGCGGGCGTGACGCCGCTCGCGATCGACGTCGCCGACGCCGACTCGATCGCGCACGCGGCCCGCACCGTGAGCGAGCAGACGGGCGGCCGCCTCGCCGGCCTCGTCAACAACGCCGGCGTCGCCGTCCCCGCGCCGATCGAGCACCAGCCGATCGAGGACTTCCGCCGCCAGATCGAGATCAACCTGATCGGCCAGGTCGCCGTCACGCAGGCGTTCCTGCCGCAGCTGCGCGCCGGCAGGGGCCGCATCGTGAACATGAGCTCGATCGGCGGCAAGGTGGCCGTCCCGCTGCTCGGCGCCTACGCCGCGTCGAAGTTCGGCCTCGAGGGCTTTTCCGACTCGCTGCGCCGCGAGCTCAGACCGTGGGGCATCCGCGTCGCCGTGATCGAGCCGGGCACGATCGCGACGCCGATCTGGGACAAGGGGGTCGCCTCCGGCGACGAGCTGGAGGCGAGCATGAGCGAGCAGGCCAAGCGCGACTACGGTCCGCTGATCGCCACCGTGCGCAGCGCCTCCGAGCAGGGCGTCAAGGCCGGCCTCCCGCCGGACGCGGTCGCCAAGGACGTCGCGCACGCGCTCACGGCCCGCAGGCCGAAGACGCGCTACCTCGTCGGCCGCGAGGCGAAGTCGCGCGCGCTGCTCGCCCGCATCGCCGGCGACCGCGTCATCGACGCCGGCGTCGCCAGAGTCATGAGATGGGGTTGAGCCCCCGCGGCTAGACTCCGCCGCCGATGCGCGCCGTCACGATCCGCGACAGAGCGATCCTGATCGAGGATCACCCCGACCCCCGGCCGGGCAAGGACGAGGTGCTCGTGCGCGTACGCGCCGCCGGCCTCAACGGCGCCGACATGATGCAGCGCAGAGGGCTCTACCCGGCGCCGCCCGGCTGGCCGGCCGACATCCCGGGCCTGGAGATCGCCGGCGAGGTCGTCGAGAACGGCCCGGGCGCCGGCCGCTTCGACCCCGGCGACCGCGTGATGACGATCGTCGGCGGCGGCGGCCAGGCGCAGCTGTCGGTCGTCCACGAGCGGCTGCTGATGCCCGTCCCAGACACGCTCGACTGGCCGCAGGCCGGCGGCTTTCCGGAGGTCTTCGCGACCGCGCACGACGCCCTTTTCACGCAGGCCGGCCTGCAGCCCGGAGAGCGCCTGCTCGTGCATGGCGGCGCCGGCGGCGTCGGGACCGCCGCGATCCAGCTCGGCGTCGCTGTCGGGGCGCGCGTCACGGCCACCGTGCGCAACCCCGGCAGCCGCGATACCGTCGCCGGGCTCGGCGCGACGGCGATCGAGCCCGACGGCTTCGAGCGGCACGGTCCGTTCGACGCGATCCTGGAGCTGGTCGGGGCGCCCAACCTCGGTGCCGACGTCGACGCGCTCGCCACGACCGGCCGCATCGTCGTGATCGGCATCGGCGCCGGCGCGAAGGGCGAGCTGAACCTCGCGAAGCTGATGTACAAGCGCGGGCGCATCATGGCCTCGACGATGCGCGCCCGTCCGCTGGAGGAGAAGGCGCTGATGATCCGCGGGCTCGAGCGCCACGTGCTGCCGCTGGTCGAGCAGGGCGGGATCCACGTCCCGGTCGCCGAGACCTTCAGCCTCGACGACGCCCCGGCCGCCTACGAGCGCTTCGCCGCCGGCGGCAAGCTCGGCAAGCTCGTGCTGCTGCCTTGACCGCCTAGGCGGACTCGCCGAGCTCCGGCTCGTCCTCGACCGCGAGCAGCTCGGCCGCGTGGATGGAGCAGAGTGGCGGGCCGCCCGACTCCAGCACGGCTTCCTTCTCCGCGTCCGTCAGCGGCGCGCCGCACTCCTCGCAGTGGTCCGGCAGCTCCTCGATCGTGCGCTCCTCGAGATCCATGGCCGCAACGTACCCGACCGGCCGAGCCCGGGAACGCCGAACCCGTCAGTACGGCGGCAGGCTCTCGTACCACTCGCCGAGCACGCGGAACGCGCGCCAGAAGGCGCGCTTCGCGCTCTCCTCGTCGAGCGACTCGTCGATGTTCGGCACGTACAGCGCCTCGATCGACGGCGTCAGCCGCTGCAGCGCGCCCGGCTCTGCGACGAGCGCCCGCGCGAGCGGGACCTCCAGCTCGTTCACCACGTCCAGCGCGTCCTCGCCCATCACGACCACCAGCTTCGGCTGCACGATCGCGAGCTCCTCCAGCAGCCGCTCGATGCACGCCGGGTCCGCGAGCGACGGGTCGGGCAGCGGGCACTTCACGCACAGCGTCCCGTAGACCGCGAGCGGGTCGATCTGCAGCCGCTTGAGCGACTTCATCAGCGCCGCGCCGGCGCGCCCGTAGAAGGCGACGCCCTCCTCGATCTCCGAGGGCCGCGGATGGTGCTTGATCAGCATGATGTCGGCCTGCGGGTGGCCGGATCCCAGCACCGGCATCAGGTTGCCGCGCGGGCAGTGGCTGCACTCCTGCAGCTCGCGCGTGAAGTGGTTCAGCTCGCGGATCGCCCGCTCGAGGTACTTCTCGCGGATCTCGTCGTCGGTGATGGGCATGCTGGGGGGAAGATTGGACGCGCCCCCCGCATGTCCCTCCCCCTGCATCAGGACTTGCGTGCGGCCCGCCGGACCCGCCGCTCGCGCGAGGCCGCGCGCGCGCCTCTCGGAACGGCTCTCGTCTGCAGGAACTTCAGCGCCTGCACGTACAGGAGCGACGCCGGCGTGCGCACGATGTCGGCCTCGCGCAGCGCCTCCATGAACTCCTCCGGCCCGTCGAAGTCGGGCATGCGGATGCGCACCGAGCCGAGCCCCTGCGCGACGTGCGCGTCCGAGCCGGCGCCCGCCGGGATGCGGTACTTGGCGGCGAAGCGGGCCGCCTCCTCGTTGAACTCGTGGATCGCCACGCGCGGGTTGAAGACCTCGATCGCGTCGACGTCGTCGAGCACCGCCGTCAGGTGCTCGTAGTCGGGCACGGCGTGCATGCGGTCGAACGGATGCGGGACGTAGACGATGCCGCCCTGGCGCTTGATCTCGGCGATCGTCTGCTGCAGGGTCAGCCCCTTCGGGATCAGCTCGCTCAGGAACAGCCCGATCACCTCGCCCTGGTCGGCGGTCTTGACCTCCTCGCCGACGATCACCTTGATCCCGCTCGCCTTCGCCTGCGCCTCCAGCGCACCGGAGATCTCGTTGTGGTCGGTGACGGCGATCGCGCCGAGCCCTCTCGCCTTCGCGCTCGCGAGCAGCACCTCGACGGGCGTCGCGCAGTCGTAGGAGTGGTCGGTGTGCATGTGCAGGTCGACGTCGATGCGCCGCCGCTTCGCGACCCTCGCGCGCAGCGCGCGGTCGCCGCGTCCGTCGTGGCGCTTGGCGATCAGGCCGCTGTAGACCTGCTCGAGCTCATCCACGACGCGGGACCAGCTGAAGGCCTCGCGCAGCGGCCCGGCGGCGTCGCGCAGCCGTGTGCGCAGCCCCTCGTCCGCGACGAGCCGCGCGAGCTGGGCCGCGAGCGTGTCGGCGTCGCCGGGCTCGAACACGAGGCCGTGCTGGCCGTCTCCGACGAGCTCTTCGTAGACCGGCACGCGCGCGACGACGGGCACGCAGCCCGCGGCGAGCGCGCGGACCAGTCCGCCCGGTGCGGGCACGACGCCGCCCGAGGCGCGCACGACCACGTCGGCGCGCGCCAGCAGCGCGCCCTCGTCGCAGTCGTCGGGGCCGACGAACGCGATCCGCTCGCGCAGGTCTGCGCGCAGCGGCCCCGCGGTCTGCGTCGCGCGGCGCGACCACACCGTCGCGTGCCACGTCCCGTCGGCCGGCATGCGCCGCAGCGCACGGACGAACGTGCGCACGGCCGGACGATCCTCGTCGGCGATCAGCGCGATCTCCACCGGGCCGTCGCTGCGGCTGACAGCGCCGGCGGGCGCGTCGGCCCCCGGAGCGATCACGCGGCAGTCGCCGGGGAACCAGCGCTGCAGCAGGTCCCGCGTCGCGGCGTAGCTGGCGACGCGCGCGTCGAGGCGCCCGAGGAACAGTTCGACGACGCGCCGCGCGAGCTGCGTCGTCAGCAGCCGCTCGGTCGGCGCGTGGAACGAGCCGACGTTGAGCGCGCGCGAGTGACGCAGCGCGGCGCTCGCGGCGCTCGGCGCGAACGGCTCGTGCACGTGCACGATGTCGAGCGGCGCGCGCGCGAGCGCCTGCTCGATCGTGCGCGCCACGTCGATCGGCAGCGACGCTCTGCGCCGCCGTGCCGGCGAGAACGGCAGCACCTCACCGACGCCCAGCACGCGATACGGCGCGTCGGGGCGGGCGGGATCCGCTTCCAGCAGCGCCTCAGGGCGCTCTCTCGCCGCGTGGATCGCCCTGCGCGACTCGCGCACGAGCGCGTTCGACGTCGACGGCGCGATCACGACGACGCGATGCCCGCGCCGCGCCAGCTCCTCGGCGCAGCGTGCGACGGCACGGTTGACCTCGTGCGGCGTCTCCCAGGCGAACGGGGTGACCTGGGCGATCGCGAGGCGCTCGGGCACGCTCTGGAGGATAGACCTGGCCCTACGCCCGCGCCGCGAGCCGCCGCTGGAGGTTGGCGCGCACCTGCGGCCACTCGCGGTCGATCACGCTGTACCAGGCGGAGTCGCGGTAGCTGCCGTCGAGCAGCACGCGGTGCTGGCGGTGGATCCCCTCGAACTGCGCCGGCAGCGCCGCCATCGCGGCGCGCGAGCGCTCGTTGCGCGCGTCGGTCTTCAGCTCCACGCGGATGCAGTCGGCCTCGTCGAATGCACGGCTCAGCATCAGCAGCTTCGCCTCCACGTTCGCGCCCGTCCGCCACATCGCGGGCGCGAGCCACGTCGAGCCGATCTCGACGCACCGATGCGCCGGCCGCGGCTCCATGAAGCGCGTCGACCCGACCGCGACCCCATCCGAGCGCCGCACGGTCGCGAACGTCACGTCGCGCCGCTCCGCGAACGCACGCCGCGCGTCCTCCAGCCAGGCGTCGAAGCCCGCAGGCTCGTGCAGCGGCACCGGAAACCACCGCGAGACGACCGGATCGGACGCGGCGACTCGCAGATCCGCGACGTGCCGCTCGGAGAGCAGCTCCAGCAAGACCAGCGAGCCATCAAGCGGAGCCGCCAGCACGTCGAACACGCGGCCATGATCGCCGATCGGGCGGACCCGCCCGCAGCCCGGCTCGGGCTCGGGCGGGTTGTCAGCAGCGAATCAGGACTCGGTCGAAGCCGAGGCCGGAGCGGGCGCCCCGGTCGCCTGCGTGCCGGGCAGGCCGGCGTACTGCGCGATGAACGCCTCGGTCGCCTCGCGCGCCTGGTCGTCCGGGCGCTGGTTGTGCGGCGACTTCATCAGGTAGGACGACGGACCGTCGAGCTGGCCGCCGACGCCGTGGTTGAGCGCCAGCTTGCAGCAGCGCACCGCATCGATGACGATGCCGGCGGAGTTCGGCGAGTCCCACACCTCGAGCTTCATCTCGCACGTCAGCGGCACGTCGCCGAACGCTCTGCCCTCGAGGCGGATGTGCGCCCACTTGCGGTCGGTCAGCCACGGCACGTAGTCCGATGGGCCGACGTGGACGTCGTCGGCCGGCAGGTCGACGCCGGCGACCGAGGTGACGGCGTTCGTCTTGGAGATCTTCTTCGACTCCAGCCGCTCGCGCTCGAGCATGTTGAAGAAGTCCATGTTGCCGCCGACGTTGAGCTGCGAGGTGTGCTCGAGCATCACGCCGCGCTCGTAGAAGAGCCGCGCCAGCGCGCGGTGCGTGATCGTCGCGCCGACCTGCGACTTGATGTCGTCGCCGACGATCGGCAGGCCCGCTCTCTGGAAGCGCTCGTCCCAGTAGTCCTCGCGCGCGATGAAGACGGGGATGCAGTTGACGAAGCCGCAGCCGGCCTCGAGCACCTGCTCGACGTACCACTTGGTCGCCTGCTCGGAACCGACCGGCAGGTAGGAGACGACGACGTCGGTTCTCGTCTCCTTGAGGATCTGGACGATGTCGGCCGTCTGGCCCGGCGCCTTCTCGATCTTCTGCGAGAGGTACTTGCCGAGGCCGTCGTGCGTCATGCCGCGGTGGACGGGCACGTCGAGGTGCGGCACGTCGGCGAACTTGATCGTGTTGTTCTGCCCGGCCCAGATCGCCTCGGAGAGGTCCTTGCCGACCTTGTCCTTGTCGACGTCGAACGCGGCCGTGAACTCCACGTCGCGGACGTGGTAGCCGCCGAGGTCGACGTGCATCAGGCCGGGCACTCTGCCGTTCGGGTCGGCGTCCTTGTAGTACTGGATGCCCTGCACGAACGAGTTGGCGCAGTTGCCGACGCCGATGATCGCGACGCGCACCTTCTCGTGCTGGTAGCGGCCGGCGCCGTTGCTGGAAGTGTTGCTGGTGCTCACGGGGAATTCATCTCCTGGAAGGTCTGGGGGATAGACCCCGCCGGCGCGTGCCGGTTACAGCGGGGCGGAGCGGGACAGCTCCCGCCGGACATGGAAGATGCGCTGGAAGACGGTGATCGTAGACAGGACGGCCAGCACGTAGACGGCCGGCGCCAGCAGCTCGAAGTCCCCGATCCCCGCGCCCTTCGCGAACACGAGTCCGATCGACAGGATCACGACGCGCACGGCGCGGCTCGCGATCCCGACCTTGCACTCGACGCCGAGCGCCTCCGCGCGGGCGCGCGTGTAGGACACCATCAGCGAGGCGAGCACGGCGATCACGACGGCGGCGACCGCAAGGTCGTCGCCGCGCGCGGAGAAGTAGGCGGCGACGGCGGTCAGGACGATCCCCTCCTCGATGCGGTCGAGCGTCGAGTCGAGGAAGGCGCCGAAGGGCGTGCCCTTGCCCGACATGCGCGAGTAGCGCCCGTCGAGCGTGTCCATCACCGAGCCGAGGATGAACGCGACGCCGGCGAGGAAGAACAGCCGCTGCGTCACCAGCACCGCCGCGACGACGTTGCCGACGAGGCCGGTCATCGAGATCGCGTTCGGCGTCAGGCGCGACTCGATGAGGCGGTTGCGCACCGCCGCCGAGAATTCGTCGACGGCGCTCACGCCGCGGCCTCAGCCTCGGCGCGCGAGAACGACCATGCCTCGGGGCGCCAGCGGGCCAGCAGCTGCTTCGACAGCAGCGCGGACATGCCCGCGGTCATCGCGCCGAGGAAGGCGTCGAAGAAGTAGTGGTTGCCGGTCGCCACGACGACGAACGTGACGAGGAACGGATAGAGGAACCACACCGCCTTCAGCGGCCGCGGCTTCACGAGCCGCGCCAGCGGCCAGCCGACCATCAGCGCGAAGCAGACGTGCATCGACGGGACCGCGGCGTACAGGTTCAAGAGCGCGCTGACGGGCTCGTTCTCGACGCGCACGCCGGTGAACGCCGCGACCGAATCCATGAAGCCCCACTCGGGCATCAGGCGCGGCGGCGCGGTCGGGTAGGCCGCGTAGCCGACGAGCGCGAACGCCATCGCGATCATGAACATGTTGCGCACGAAGTAGAAGCTGTCGTTGCGGCGCAGGTAGATGAAGATCAGCGCGCCGAAGGTCACCACGAAGTGGCTGTTGAGGTACATCCAGTCGGCCACGTGGATGATCCAGCCGCGGCTCGACGCCCACGCCTGCACGCTCGGCTCGGCGAACACGTGCAGGCTGTGCTCCAGGTTGATGATCTTCGTCGCGTTCCAGGCGGCGACGGCGACCTTGCCGTCCATCGCGCCGCGCACGAGCTGGTAGGCGTAGTAGGCGGCAGCGAAGAGGAGCACCTGACGCGCCGCGTCCGCCCATCCCTGCGGCAGCACACGCCGCTCGATGTTGCGCAAGCCGCGAACCATGGGAACTTCAGATCCTATCGGTGTTACCCGCTGTTCACGACGGTCCGAACCTCGCAACGTGCGCTCTGCGCGCCGATCCGCAGGAGCGAGAAGCGCATCGCCAGCCGGACGGTGCCCGGGCGCCGGACGCGCAGGCGCGTCCAGCCGCCGTCGGGCGTGACGCAGGCGTCGCCGCCCGTGACGGTCCAGTAGGGGGACCAGCGCACGCGCAGGCGCACGACGCCGGTTCGCGGCGCGGCGATCGCGAGCGAGTCGGTGCCGGCGGCCAGGACCCGTGCGGGCGGGTCGGCGAACGGAGCCGGATGGCGCACCGCGTAGAGGCGCCAGTGCGCGCCGCGCCAGACCTCGCGCAGGTACGGCAGCCCGCGCGCGATCAGCGCCGCCTCGTCCCGCGCCGAGTAGTCGAGCGGGACGTCGGGCACCGCGACCCAGCGCACGGCCATGCGGTCGAGCCAGGCGCGGTAGCGGACCGGCGTGAGCGGAGCGTCGTCGTAGAAGCGCGGGTTGACCTCGCGGTCGAGCTGGCGCTCCCACCCGCGCGCGAGCGGGACGTGCGGCGCCACGTGGCGCGCCTCCCAGTGCACCTTCGTGAACGGGATCTCGAGGCGGCCGCCGACGCCGCTCGCGCCGAGGCGATCCAGCTCGCCGAGCAGCGGCGCGTAGTAGGCGGCCTCCACGCTCGGATCGCCCTGCGCCGTCGTGACGTCGAGGATCGCCGGTCCCAGCTGCCACCACAGCAGGAACGGCGCCAGGCACGCGAGCGCGAGGCGCCGGCCCGGCCACAGCAGCAGCGCCGCGACCGGCCCGGCGCACAGCGACCCGAGCCGCACGACGTTCCCGCCCACGGGCGTGTCGAGCGCGAACACGAGGACGGCGAGCAATGCGTAGAGCACGACCGCGGTCCGCAGCACCCGTTCGCTGCGCGGCAGCAGCGCGAGCGCGACGACGGCGAGCCCGACGACCGGCCAGAACGCCGACGCCACGAACGGCTCGCTCCCGCCCTCCGGGAACGCGAGCGCGAGCAGCGCCACGGGCGCCAGCGCCGCGACGGCGACCCAAAGCCCGAGCTGGCGGCGCGCGCCGAGCCAGTACGCGCCACCGGCCAGCGCCAGGAACAACGCCGCTACCGGGCTCGCCAACGCCGTGACGAACGCAAGCGCCACGGCGCCGCAGGCGAGGGGCCGCCGCCAAGCGCGCCGAAGCACGGCAACGCACGCCAGCGCGCACGCGAGCCCGAGCAGGAACGGGATCCGCCCGCTGAAGAGCGCGCCGGCCGCGCCGAGCGCGAACCAGACCGAACCGAGCCACGCATCGAGTCCGAAGCGCCGGAACGCGATCCGCTCGAACAGCGCGGCGGCCGCCACGACCGCCAGCGCCCCCAGCAGCCGCGGTCCCAGCCAATGCGCGAGCGGCGGCGCCAGCACGCTGTAGCCGGGCAGGTGGTGGCCGCCGTACCACTGCGCATCCCAGATCGCGAAGCCGGCATGGCCGAACAGCCACGCGCGGTACTCCGCCGCCGCGAGGTCGAGGCTCGCCGGCTGCCACACGAGGTACACGACCGCCAGCAGCGCCGCGACCGCGACCGGCGCGATGCGACGCGGGTCCGGTGCGGAGCGTCGGCGGCCCATGCGGCCGCGGAGGCTACGGCTCCTAGCGCGCCGACGCGAAGTCGACGGTGTAGATCGCGGAGGTGAGGCCGGCGATCGTGCCGGTGGTGCGGCCGATGCCGACGCGGCGGTAGCTGGCGCCCAGCACGATCGGCCGGTGGATCGGGGACGCGAGCCACGCGCGCACGAGCCACGCCGCCTCGTCGCGGGCGCCGCCGGGAGAGCGCCAGCCGAGCACCTCGCCGATGCTGCGTGCGTGCCGGGAAGCGGTGGCCACGCGGCCGTCCCAGCTGCCGTGCGTGACCGAACCGCTTCCAGCCATCGCACGTGAATGCGCGGTGGCCGCCCCATCCATGCGCGTGTCGTCGCGCACCGCCGGCAGGCCGTACTGCGCGCGGGTGTGGTTGAGCTCGCGCAGCAGCGCCCTTCCGAACGGACCGAGGACGCTGCTCGGGGCCGCTTCGGCCGGTGCGGCCGTCGGCAGCAGCGCGATCGCCGCGCAGGCAAGCGCGATCAGCGGCCGTTCAGCTGTCTTCCAGGAAGGTCGCAATGCGGTCGATCAAGTCGGGGCGGTCGAGCCAGGGCCAATGCCCCGCGTCCTCGACGAGCACGAGCTCTCCCATCGGCAGCTCCGCGGCGTACTGCTCCCCGAAGCGCGACGAGATGAAGGGATCGCGCGCGCCCCAACCTACCAGCGCGGGAATGCTCAAAGATGAGAGACCTCTCCCCGAGGCCGCCAGCAGCTGCTCCGGCGCGCTGCGGTACAGGCGCAGGATCGCGCGCTGCGTGCCCTGGTCGAAGTGCCGCATCGCCGCCTCGACGAAGCCGTCCGGGACCTGGCCGCTCGCGAAGGCCGGTGCCAGTGCGCGCCCCATCGTCGCGCGCAGCGTCAGCCCCATCGCGATCTCCCCGAGGAAGCGCGTACGCCACAGCCGCGCGACGCGGTGCCAGCGGTAGCCGGGCAGCAGCGGGACGGCGTCGAGGATGACGAGCCGCTCGATCCGCTCCGGGCGGCGCTGCGCGAACGCGAGCGCGGCCGAGCCCCAATCGTGCACGACGAGCCGCACGCGCTCGACCCGCACCACCTCGTCGAGGAAGCGCTCGACGAAGCGCGCGACCCCCTCGAGCGAATAGTCGTTCTGGCCGCCCTTGCCGGAGCGCCCGAAGCCGAGCAGGTCGGGCGCGATCCCGCCGGTGCGCGCGAGGAACGGCAGCCAGTCGTCGCTGCTCGTGGGGACGCCGTGGACGTAGAGGACGGGCGCGCGACCGCCGGCGGTCGGCGCCGAGCGCCAGAAGACCGGCTGGCCGTCCAGCTCCGCGGTGTGCTCCTCGATCGCCACGGCCGGCGAGACTAGACGAGGTGCAACTTGTGTACCTCAGCGGTACACGACTTGCGGCCCGCGACTAACGTCCGCCGGTGTGTCGCCCGGCGCCACGATCCCCCTCGCCGAATGGCGGCGTCCGACGCGGCGCCGCGTGGCCGCGATCCGCGACCGCCTGCGCGACGTCTACGGCGTGCCGATCATGGCGCCGCACGAGCAGCCGCTCGACGAGCTGATCCTGACCGTCCTGTCGCAGTCGACCAACGACCGCAACCGCGACGTCGCCTACGAGCGCCTGCGCGAGCGCTTCGCGTCGTGGGCGGCGGTGCTGAACGCGCCCGTCGAGGAGGTCGAGGAGGCGATCCGGCCGGGCGGGATCTCGAAGGTCAAGAGCGAGCGGATCCAGGCGATCCTGCGCGCGATCGACGGGCACGAGCACGGGCTCGACCTGTCGTGGCTGCGCGACGTGCCGGTCCCCGAGGGCCAGGCGTACCTGACGTCGCTGCCCGGCGTCGGGCGCAAGACGGCGGCGTGCGTGCTGCTGTTCGCGTACGGCCTGCATGACGTGCCGGTCGACACGCACGTCTCGCGCGTCGGCATGCGCCTGCGCCTGCTGCGCCCCGGCGCGCCGTTCGAGGAGCTGCACGACGCGATGCTCGCGCTCACCCCGCCCGGCGAGGAGCTGGAGCTGCACGTGAACCTGCTGCGCCACGGGCGCCGCACCTGCCACGCGCGCACGCCGGACTGCGCGAACTGCGCGCTGCGGCGCATGTGTCCTTCGCGCCGCGTGTGAGCCGACACCGGCGGTTCCGCGCAAGATCTACTACACTCACGCTTAGATTTTTCCCCTCCGGAACGACGCAGCATTCAAGGAGACCACGCGAATGGGCAAGACCATCGGCATCGACCTCGGCACGACGAACTCGTGCATGGCCGTCCTCGAGGGCGGCGAGCCCACCGTGATCGAGAACGCCGAGGGCGGTCGCACGACGCCGTCGGTGGTCGCGTTCACGCAGGGCGGCGAGCGGCTCGTCGGCACCGTCGCCAAGCGGCAGGCCGTCACGAACCCGACCAACACGATCTTCTCGATCAAGCGCTTCATGGGCCGCAAGGAGGCCGAGGTGCGCGAGGAGGAGCAGATCGTCCCCTACAGAGTCGTCGCGGGCCCGAACGGCGACGCGCGCGTCGAGGCGGGCGGCAAGCAGTACAGCCCCCCCGAGGTCAGCGCGATGATCCTCGCGAAGCTGAAGGCCGACGCGGAGGCCTACCTCGGCGAGACGGTCGACAGCGCCGTCATCACCGTCCCCGCGTACTTCAACGACGACCAGCGCCAGGCCACCAAGGACGCCGGCAAGGTCGCCGGCCTCGACGTCAAGCGCATCATCAACGAGCCGACCGCGGCCTCGCTCGCGTACGGGCTCGACAAGGAGTCCGACCAGACGATCCTCGTCTTCGACCTCGGCGGCGGCACCTTCGACGTGTCGGTGCTCGAGATCGGCGACGGCGTGTTCGAGGTCAAGTCGACCGCCGGCGACAACCATCTCGGCGGCGACAACTTCGACAAGGCAATCGTCGACTGGCTCGTCGCCGACTTCAAGAAGTCGCAAGGCATCGACCTGTCCGCCGACGCGATGGCGCTCCAGCGCCTCTACGAGGCGGCCGAGAAGGCGAAGATCGAGCTCTCCACCACGCAGGAGACGCAGATCAACCTGCCGTTCATCACGGCCGACCAGTCCGGCCCCAAGCACCTCGACACGCGGCTCTCGCGCGCGAAGCTCAACGAGCTGACCGCCGACCTGATCGAGCGCACCGTCGCGCCGGTCCGGCAGGCGCTCGACGACGCCAAGGACAAGGGCGCGGCGTCGATCGACCACGTCGTGATGGTCGGCGGCATGACGCGCATGCCGGCCGTGCAGGAGAAGGTCAAGGAGCTCACCGGCAAGGACCCGCACCGCGGCGTCAACCCGGACGAGGTCGTGGCCGTCGGTGCGGCGATCCAGGCTGGCGTGCTCGCCGGCGACGTCAAGGACGTGCTGCTGCTCGACGTCACCCCGCTCACGCTCGGCATCGAGACGAAGGGCGGCGTGATGACGAAGCTGATCGAGCGCAACACGACGATCCCGACGCGCAAGGGCGAGGTCTTCTCGACGGCGGACGACAACCAGCCGTCGGTCGAGATCCACGTGCTCCAGGGCGAGCGCGAGATGGCCCAGTACAACAAGTCGCTCGGCAAGTTCCAGCTGACCGGCATCCCGCCGGCGCCGCGCGGCATCCCGCAGATCGAGGTCGCCTTCGACATCGACGCGAACGGGATCCTGTCGGTGTCCGCGAGAGACCTCGGCACCGGCAAGGAGCAGAAGATCGAGATCAAGGCCGGCTCGGGCCTGTCCGAGGACGAGATCAGACAGATGGTCGGCGACGCCGAGGCGCACGCCGAGGAGGACAAGAAGGCGCGCGAGCTGGCGGAGGCCCGCAACAACGCGGAGAACGCCGCCTACCAGGCCGAGCGCCAGCTGAGAGAGCTCGGCGACGGCGTCGACGAGGCGTCGAAGACCGAGATCGAGGCGGCGATCAGAAGCGTGCGCGAGTCGCTCGAGTCCGAGGACCCGAACGAGATCAACGCGAAGGCCGAGGCGCTGCAGGCGGCCTTCCACAAGGTCTCCGAGGCGATGTACGAGAAGGCCCAGCAGCAGCAGGCGGCTGCGGCGGCCGACGGCGCCGGCGCGAACGGCGCCGGCACGGGCGGCGACTCCGTGGAGGAGGACGTCGTCGACGCCGAGGTCGTGGACGAGGGCAACTGACGATGAGCGCCGAGGAGCAGCGCGTCGAGGAGCAGCCGGTCGACGGGGTCCACGAGACGGCGGACCCCGTCGAGACCGCTGAGGAGCAGGCGGCCGAGGAGGTCGAGCACGACCTCGACGAGCTGCTCGCGCGCGCCGGCAAGGCCGACGAGTACCTGGCGCTCGCCCAGCGCACGCAGGCCGACTTCGAGAACTTCCGCAAGCGGATGACGCGCGACGTCGCCGCGGCGGAGGCGCGCGGCGTCAGCCGGCTCGCGAAGGAGCTGCTGCCCGCGCTCGACAACCTCGGCCGCGCGTTGGCGGCGGCGGAGGCCGAGGGCGAGGCCGAAGGACATCTCGGCACGGGCGTGCAACTCGTCCATGACGAACTGCTCGCCGTGCTCAAGCGCGTGGGGATCGAGCCGTTCTCGCCGAGAGGCGAGCGCTTCGACCCCAACGAGCACGAGGCGATGGCGCAGCAGCCCGTCGACGGCGCCGAGGCCGGCACGGTCGTCGAGGTCTATCAGCAGGGCTTCCGTCACGGCGAGAGCGTGCTGCGTCCTGCCCGCGTGGTCGTAGCGGCGTAGGAGGCGAGTCCGAATGGCCGCCACGAAGCCCGACCTCTACAAGGTCCTCGGCGTCGGCAGAAACGCCTCCGACGCCGAGATCAAGAAGGCCTACCGCAGACTCGCGCGCAGATACCACCCGGACACGAACGCCGGCGACGCGAGCGCGGAGGAGCGCTTCAAGGAGATCTCGGCGGCCTACGACGTGCTGTCCGACCCGGAGAAGCGCAAGGCCTACGACCAGGGCACAGGCCCGTTCGCGGCCGGCGGCGGCGCCGGCTTCGACCCGAACGCGTTCGGGTCCTTCAGCGACATCCTCTCGAACCTGTTCGGGCGCGGCGGGGGCCCGGCTCCCGGCGGGTCCGGTCCGGCGGGCGCCGGTCGTGCCGGCGGCCGCGCGCGCCCGCAGCGCGGCCGCGACCTCGAGACGGAGGTCGCGCTGAGCTTTCACGAGGCGGTCGAAGGTGCGCAGGCGGCGCTCGCGATCCCGACCTCGACACCGTGCGAGACGTGCCACGGCACCGGCGCCAGACCTGGCACCTCGCCGGTCGTGTGCCCCGTCTGCCAGGGCCGCGGCGTCGAGTCCCAGGGCCAGGGCTTCTTCTCGATCACGCAGCCGTGCTCGCGCTGCGGCGGCAGCGGCACGGTCGTCGAGTCGCCGTGCCCGACCTGCGGCGGCAGCGGCGCGCGCCGCACGATCAAGCGCCTGCGCGTGAACATCCCGGCCGGGGTGAAGGAGGGCAGTCGCGTCCGCATCGCCGGCAAGGGCGAGCCGGGCGCCAACGGCGGCCCGCCGGGCGACCTGTTCGTCGTCACGCGCGTGACGCCCTCGCCGGTCTTCAGACAGGTCGGCGACCATCTGGAGGTCGAGGTCCCGCTGACGGTCGTGGAGGCGCTGCAGGGCGCGACCGTCGAGGTGCCGACGCTGTCCGGCAAGAAGCGCCTGCGGATCGCGCCCGGCACGAGACACGGCGCCGTGCAGCGGCTCAGAGGCGAAGGCGCTCCGCGGCTCGGCGGCAAGGGCCGCGGCGACATCCACTACCGCTTCACGATCGAGCTGCCGAGAACGCTCAACGCCGAGCAGCGCGAGGCGGTCGAGCGGCTCGCGCAGGTGATGAACGGCAACCCGCGCGAGCGGTTGTTCACCGGCGGACGGACGGAGGCCACGGCATGAGCGCACGACGCATACGCACCACCACGCGCATCGAGCTCAGCGACGACCGCGGCGTGTTCATGATCTCCGTCGCCGCCGAGCTGGCGGAGATGCATCCGCAGACGCTGCGCATGTACGAGCAGCGCGGGCTGATCGAGCCCAAGCGCTCGCCGAAGGGCACGCGCCTGTACTCGCACGCCGACGTCGAGCGCCTGCGGCGCATCCAGCAGATGACGGCCGAGATGGGCATGAACCTCGCCGGCGTCGAGCGCGTGTTCGAGCTGGAGGACCAGCTCGCCGGCATGAGCGCGAAGGTGCAGCGGCTGGAGAGACGCGCGGCCGCGCTCGCGGAGGAGGTCGCGCGGCTCGAAGCGCTGCGGCGCGAGCTGCGCGCCGAGATCGTCCCCTACGTGCGCGGCGGCGCGATCGTGCCGGTGCGGCAGCAGCCGCGTTTCAGAATCCCCATCCAGCGACCGAGCCAGGACGGAGGAGGTGCTCGCTGATGCAGCTCGACCGCTTCACGATCAAGTCTCAAGGCGCGATCCAGGCCGCGCTGCGGCTGGCCGAGGACCGCGCGAATCCGCAGGCGACGCCCGAGCACCTGCTCGCGGTTCTGCTCGAGCAGTCCGAGGGGATCGTCGCGCCCGTGCTGCGCAAGGTCGGGGTCGACCCGGCGGCGATCCGCTCCTCCGTGAACGGCGCGCTCGACGCGCTGCCGAGAATGACCGGCCCGAGCGGCGGCAGCGGCCCGTCCGAGGAGCTGGTCCAGGTGCTGCGCGCGGCCGAGTCGGAGATGCGCGGCCTTGGCGACGAGTACGTCTCGACCGAGCACCTGCTGCTGTCGCTCGCCGGCCACAACTCGAAGGCGGGCGAGCTGCTGCGCGACGCTGGCGCGCGCAGAGAGATCCTGCTGCAGGCGATCGGAGAGGTGCGCGGCTCGCACCGCGTCACCGACATGAACCCCGAGGACAAGTTCCAGGCGCTCGAGAAGTACGGTCGCGACCTGACCGCCGCGGCGCGTGACAACAAGCTCGACCCGGTGATCGGCCGCGACGACGAGATCCGCCGCGTGATCCAGGTGCTCAGCCGCCGCACGAAGAACAACCCGGTGCTGATCGGCGAGCCGGGCGTCGGCAAGACGGCGATCGCGGAGGGGCTCGCGCAGCGGATCGTCGACGGCGACGTGCCCGAGGGGCTGCGCGACCGGCGCGTCGTCGCGCTCGACGTCGGCGCGCTGATCGCCGGCGCGAAGTACCGCGGCGAGTTCGAGGACCGGCTCAAGGCCGTGCTGCAGGAGATCCAGGACGCCGACGGCACGGTCGTCCTGTTCATCGACGAGCTGCACACGATCGTCGGCGCGGGCGCCGGCGAGGGCGCCGTCGACGCCGCGAACCTGTTGAAGCCGATGCTCGCGCGCGGCGAGCTGCGCGCGGTCGGCGCCACGACGCTCGACGAGTACCGCAAGCACATCGAGAGAGACGCGGCGTTGGAGCGGCGGTTCCAGCCGGTGCTCGTCGGCGAGCCGTCCGTCGAGGACACGATCGCGATCCTGCGCGGGCTGAAGGAGCGCTACGAGCTCCACCACCACGTCGACATCCAGGACTCGGCGATCGTCGCCGCCGCGACGCTGTCCGACCGCTACATCGCGGACCGCTTCCTGCCCGACAAGGCGATCGACCTGATCGACGAGGCGGCCTCGCGGCTGCGCATCGAGATCGACTCGAAGCCGACCGAGATCGACGAGATCGACCGCCGCATCATGCAGTTGCAGATCGAGCTGCAGGCGCTGGCGAAGGAGACCGACGACGCGTCGGTCGCACGGCGCGAGGCGATCGAGCGCGAGATCGCCGATCAGCAGGAGCGGCTCGCCGGGATGACGGCGCAGTGGCAGCGCGAGAAGGATGCGATCGGCGCCGTCGCCGCCGTGCGCGAGCGGCTGGAGCAGGCGCGCCTGGAGGCCGAGAAGGCCGAGCGCGAGGCCGACCTGCAGCGGGCGGCCGAGCTGCGCTACGGCGAGATACCGCAGCTGGAGAGACAGCTGGCGGAGGCCGAGGCGTCCGAGGGCGCGCCGGACGGCGGCGTGCAGTTCCTGAAGGAGAAGGTCGACGCCGAGGACGTCGCGGAGGTCGTCGCCAAGTGGACCGGCATCCCGGTGTCACGGCTGATGGAGGGCGAGGTCGAGAAGCTCGTGCACATGGAGGAGCGGCTGCACCAGCGGGTGATCGGCCAGCACGAGGCGGTCGAGGCGGTCGCGAACGCGCTGCGGCGCTCGCGCGCCGGCCTGCAGGATCCGGACCGGCCGATCGGCACGTTCCTGTTCCTCGGCCCCACCGGCGTCGGCAAGACCGAGCTGGCGCGCGCGCTGGCCGAGTTCATGTTCGACAGCCAGGACGCGATGATCCGCATCGACATGTCGGAGTACATGGAGAGACACTCCGTGTCGCGGCTGGTCGGCGCGCCGCCCGGCTACGTCGGCTACGAGGAGGGCGGCCAGCTGACGGAGGCGGTCCGCCGCCGGCCCTACAGCGTTGTGCTGCTCGACGAGGTCGAGAAGGCGCACGGCGACGTCTTCAACGTCCTCCTGCAGGTGATGGACGACGGCCGCCTCACCGACGGCCAGGGCCGCACGGTCGACTTCAAGAACGTCGTGCTGATCATGACCTCGAACATCCCCGGCGGGAGAGCGGGGGCGGAGCAGCACTTCCGGCCGGAGTTCATCAACCGCCTCGACGACATCGTCGAGTTCGCGCCTTTGTCGCGCGAGCAGATCGGCGCGATCGTCGACCTGCAGGTCGCGCGGCTGATCCGCCGTGTGCGCGAGCGCGAGATCGACGTCGAGCTGACCGATGACGCGCGCACGCTGCTGGGGAACCTCGGCTACGACCCGACCTACGGTGCGCGGCCGTTGAAGCGCGTGATCCAGAAGCGGCTCGTCGACAAGCTCGCTCTGGCGATCTTGGAGGGCGAGTTCGCCGCCGGCGACCTCGTCGAGGTCGACGCGGCCGAGGGTGAGCTCGTCTTCACGAAGGCGGCGCGGGTAGCGGCGGCGGCGTAGCTCCGCGCGGGCAGGCGCGGCTCAGTCCCCCGTCTGCCCGCCGCTCGGTCTTCTGCCCTTCTTCGGTCTTCTGATCTCGAAGCCGATCAGCAGGCGCGGCGTCGTCGTCGTTCTGTATCTGAGGCTCGTGTCGATCTGGAAGGTCCAGACGCCGTAGCTGTACTTGAACGGGAACAGCGCGATCGGCCCCGTCTTGAGCGAGCCGCACGCGCCTCTTGTCGTGCCGATCCGCAGCGTGCGCTTGACCTTCCCGTTCGGCTGCACGTAGTGCACGTACACGCCGTGTCTGGGCCCGAGGCCGAGCACGCGCCAGCGCACGCGCAGCGTCGCCGGGTCGCCCGTTCTCGGGCTGAAGCTCGCGTCGAGCGGCGTCATCAGGAACGTCGTCGAGGCGACATGCGGGCCGTCGGTGACGGACAGCGTGAGCTCGCGCGTGCCGCGCGTGCCGTGGTACTGGGGCGCCGTGAAGCGCGCGCGGATGCCGCCTCTCGCGTCGATTCTGCCGGTCCCGATCTGCTTCGTGCCCGACAGCTTCGCCGTCCATCTGCCGTTCGGCGTGAAGCCGGTACCTGTCAGCAGGCCGCCGCCGTTGGTGAGGTAGCAGCCGGGATCGAGCACGATGCCCGCCTTCGTCTCGGCGCCGACGGCGGCGCCGGCACCGAGCGCTCCCGCGCAGGCGGCGCCGGCGGCGAGCAGGACGATGGGGAGGCGGGGGATCGAGCGTTTCATCGCGTGACGGGACGGACGTGCACCGGGATCTTTGCGCGTGGGCCGCTCGCATGCACGCGGTACGCGCGGTGCGTGTCGAGCACGAGCACCCAGCGGCCCGCTTCGGGCGCGAACGGGAAGACGCGGCGCGGCTGGGTCGTGTGCGCGCCGCAGTCGCCGCCGGTGCTGCCGAGCGCCGCGCTGCGCCGCACCGTTCCGCGCGGGCCGACCCAGTGCAGCCACACCCGCTCGCCGCCGCTTCCGCGCACCCCGAAGCCCCAGACGCGGAAGCGCGCGCGCAGCGTGCGCGGGTCGCCGCTGGACGGTTGGAAGTCCGCGCCGGCCGGCCGCGTCACCGTGAAGCGGGCACGCGGCCTGTGCGTCCCGTCGCTGACGACGAGCAGGTGGCGCAGCTGCACGGCGCCGACCGCGAGCGCCGGTGTCGCGAACGAGCCGGCGAACGAGCCGGCGGCGTCCGATCTCGGCGTCGAGTCGTCGCCGTAGTTGAGCTGCGCTCCGTCGAGCAGCACCGTCAGGGCGGTGCTTGGCGCCAACCCGCTGGCGGTCATCTGCAGCTTGGCGCCCTGCAGATAGCAGCGCGCGTCGGTCGTGAGCGTCGCGTGGGCGGCATCCGCCGGGGTCCGCGCGAGGGCGACGGCGAGGGCCGCGAGGGCGAGCGCGTTGCGCGATCGGACGCCGGGCATCATCGCTTCCAAGAACAGCCGAGCGGGGCGGTCGATGCGCCGCGCCGGCCGTTCGGATAGAAACCAGCCCGCAGCTACCGCGAACGACCGCGACGATGGGAGCGCCATGCCGACGTACATCATGCTCTCGAAGCTCACACCCGAGGGCACGCAGACGATCAAGACGAACCCGCAGCGCATTCGCGAGGTCAACAGAGAGATCGAGCAGCTGGGCGCGACCGTGAAGGCGCAGTGGGCCGTGCTCGGCCGCTTCGACTTCGTGAACGTCGTCGAGGCGCCCGACGAGAAGACGATCGCGCGCGTCTCGCTCGAGCTCGGCTCCCGCGGCACCGTCCAGTACGAGACGCTCACTGCGATCCCGATCGACGACTTCATCTCCTCGCTCTAGCGACTTGGCTCCCAAGGTCCTCGTCATCGGCGCCGGCGGGCGCGAGCACGCGATCGTGCGCGCGCTCGCGCGCTCCCCGCAGGCGCCGGAGGTGCTGTGCGCCCCGGGCAACGCGGGCATCGCGGCCGACGCGCGCGTGCTCGACGTCAAGGACGAGGATGTCGCCGGGCTCGTCGCCGCGGCCCGAGCCGAGGACGTCGACCTCACGGTCGTCGGGCCGGAGGCGCCGCTCGTCGCGGGCGTCGTCGACGCGTTCGCCGCGGCGGGCCTGCGCTGCTTCGGCCCCCAAGCGAGCGTCGCGCGGCTCGAGGGCTCGAAGACCTTCGCGAAGGAGGTGATGGCGGCCACGGGCGTTCCGACCGCGGCGCACCGCGTCGTCACGACGGTCGACGAGGGCCTCGCGGCGATCGAGGGCTATCCGGCCGTCGTGAAGGCCGACGGCCTGGCCGCGGGCAAGGGCGTCGTCGTCGCGGAGAGCGAGGCGGCGGCCCGCGCCGCGCTGGAGGCCTTCCTGGTCGAGCACCGCTTCGGGACCGAGCGCGTGGTGGTCGAGGAGCACCTCGAAGGAGAGGAGCTCTCGCTGCTGGCGCTGTGCGACGGGGAGCGCGCCGTCCCGATGACCCCGGCGCAGGACTACAAGCGCATCTTCGACGGCGACGAGGGGCCGAACACCGGCGGCATGGGCTCCTACTCGCCGGTCCCGCGCTTCGACGCGGCGCGCGCACGCGAGCTGTGCGCCCAGGTCCACCAGCCGGTGATCGACGAGCTGCGCCGGCGCGGCACGCCGTACCACGGGATCCTCTACGCGGGCTTGATGCTCACCTCGTCCGGGGTGCGGGTGCTCGAGTTCAACGTGCGCTTCGGCGATCCCGAGACGCAGGCGGTGCTGCCGCGGCTGCGGTCAGACCTCTACGAGCTGCTGGTGCGCGCGTGCGAGCCGGGTGGGCTTGCGGGCGCTCGGCTCGAGTGGGACCCGCGCGCGGCCGTCACGCTGGTGCTTGCGAGCCCCGGCTACCCGGAGTCGCCTCGCACCGGCATCCCGATCTCCGGGCTCGACGCCGTCTCGGCGGGGATCGAAGTGACGCACGCCGGCACGCGCCGCCGCGAGGACGGTGCGGTCGTCACGGCCGGCGGCCGTGTCCTCAACGTGACCGCGCTCGGCGACGACATCGCCGCCGCACGTGCCGCTGCCTATGCTGCCGCCGATCAGATCACCTTCGAAGGGCGCCAGCTGCGACGCGACATCGCGCTGCGCGCCGTGACCACCACCGGGAGCACCGCATGACCGACGAAGCCGCCGCCGCGACCGAGCCGACGACCGACCCGACCGTCGAGGCGCTCGAGCAGGAGCTCGCCGCCGAGGGCGTCCTCGTCGGCATCGTGATGGGCTCGCAGAGCGACATGGAGACGATGCAGAAGGCGGCGAAGGCGCTGACCGACCAGGGCATCCCGAACGAGATCAACGTGATGTCGGCGCACCGCGACCCCGACAAGGTCGCCGCCTACGCGAAGCAGGCGCGCTCGCGCGGGCTGAAGGTCATCATCGCCGGCGCCGGCCTGTCGGCCGCGCTGCCGGGCGTCGTCGCCGCCCACACCGACCTGCCGGTGATCGGCGTCCCGCTCACGAGCGCGATGACCGCGGCCGGCGGCCTCGACGCGCTGCTGTCGGTCGCGCAGATGCCGCCGGGCGTGCCGGTCGCCTGCGTCGGCATCGACAACCCGAGAAACGCCGCCGCGCTGGCGGCACGGATCCTGTCGGCGTAGCGTTCGCGCCTCGTGATCCCCCGCTACAGCCGACCCGAGCTCGCCGCCCTCTGGAGCGACGAGGCGCGCATGTCCGCGTGGCGCGACGTCGAGGTCGCGGCGTGCGAGGCGATGGACGGTCCGAGCGGGGAGGAGCTGGAGGCGATCCGCGCGGCGACGTTCACCGTCGAGGCGGTCGACGAGCGCGAGCGGACGACCGACCACGACGTGGCCGCCTTCGTCGACGTGCTGTCGGAATCGGCCGGGCCGGCCGGGCGCTGGATCCACTACGGGTTGACGTCGAGCGACGTGCTCGACACGGCGCTCGCGCTGCAGCTCAAGCGCGCCGGCGAGACGATCGTGCCGGGCGCCTTCGGGCTGGTGCGCGTGCTCGCCGCGCGGGCGCGCGAGCACAGGGAGACGCTGTGCGTCGGGCGCACGCACGGCGTGCATGCCGAGCCGACCTCGTTCGGCATCAAGCTCGCCGGCTTCGCGTTCGAGGCGCACCGCAACGCCGTGCGGCTGGAGCGCGCGTTCGCGCAGGCGTCGGTCGGCGCGGTGTCCGGTGCGGTCGGCACCTACTCGGCCACGTCGCCGGAGTTCGAGGCGAAGGTGCTCGCGTCGCTCGGCCTGGAGCGCGAGCCGGTCTCCACGCAGGTCGTCGCGCGCGACCGCCACGCCGAGCTGCTGCAGGCGATCGCGCTCGCCGGCGCCGGGCTGGAGCGCTTCGCCACCGAGCTGCGCCACCTCCAGCGCACGGAGGTGCGCGAGGCCGAGGAGCCGTTCCGCAGAGGGCAGAAGGGCTCCTCGGCGATGCCGCACAAGAGAAACCCGATCAAGTCCGAGCAGCTGTCCGGGCTCGCGCGCGTGCTGCGCGGCAACGCCCAGGCGGCCGTCGAGGACGTCGCGCTGTGGCACGAGCGCGACATCTCGCACAGCTCGGTCGAGCGCGTGATCCTGCCCGACTCGACGATCCTGATCGACTACATGCAGGCCCGCGCGACGGCGTTGGTGGAGGGCATGGTCGTGCACAGAGCGCGCATGCGGGAGAACCTCGAGATCACGTGCGGCGCGCTGTTCAGCCAGCGGGTGCTGCTCGCGCTGATCGAGCAGGCGGGGATGGTGCGCGACGACGCGTACCGGATCGTCCAGCGCACCGCGCAGGAGGCATGGGACACGCGGACGCCGCTGCGCTCGCTGCTCGAAGCCGAGCCCGCGGTCGTCGATGCCGGCCTCGACCTCGACGCGATCTTCGACTACGGCGTCTACGTCCGCCACGCGGACGAGATCTTCGCGCGGCTCGACGAGATCGCGTAGCGTCCGGCGCGCCTGCCCGGGGTGTGCGCGGATGTTCGCGAGGCGGCGATAGACTGGAATACGTCTCGACAGGGCCGACGCAGGGAGAGTCGTGCGCGCGCTACGTGTGCTGTTTGCCGACGACGAGATCCCGTACGGGGACGGACGGGACGACAGACGACGGGCGCAGATCCTCGCGCATGACCCGTCGGTCGACGACGAGCGCTACGACCTCGTCACGCGGGAGATGCGCAGCGCCGTGACCGCGCTCGAGGCGGCGGGATTCGACGTCACGGTCGGGCGCAGCGTCTCGGAATCGTTCGCGCTGATCGAGCGGCAGGAGTTCGACGTCACGATCATCGACCTCGGCTGGTGGGGCGACGGCGAGATCGACCTCGACCGGCGTCCCGCCGCCGGCTGGCAGCTCATCCGCGCCCTCGACGCGGTCGCAGAGCGCAGGAGAAGCCAGCGGCCGCCGACGATCATGTACTCGATGCGCTACCTCGACGACAAGGCGCTTGCGATGGAGGCGGTGAACGGCGGCACGCTCCCGCTGCCGAAGAACTACACCGACGCGAGCCACCAGACGCTCGTCGCGGCGGTGGAGTACCTCGGGCGCGCGGCTTCGGCGCTCGGGCCGACGGAGCTCGCGCTCGTCCGCCTGAACCTCGACGCGCTCGAGGCGGCCCGACGTCGCGTCGAGCTGTCGTTCCGGGTGACGCTGATCGGCGTCGCGATCATCGTGACGGCCGCCGTGGGGATGGTCGTCTACGGGGTCGTCACGGGGACCGGCGTCGGCGTGCTCCAAGCGGCGGCCGCGACCCTCACCGGCCTCTTCTCGAGCATCCTGCTCGTGCTCCATCGCCGGCTCGGACACGAGGCCGAGGCGGCGCAGATCTCCGCGTCCCGCTCGGTGACCGAGCGCCGCAAGGACTGACGCGCACGCCGGACTCGCAAGCCCGGCGTGCGCTGACGCGGCGGACCGCTACGCGGCTACCGCGGTTCCGTCCAAGTACGGCTCGTTGCGCTCGGCCCGCTCGACCAGCGAGGCCGGGGGCTCGAACCGCTCTCCGTACCGAGCGGCGAGCTCCCGCGCCCGTGCGACGAAGGCCGCCGGCCCGCCCGTCTCCGGGTTGCGGATCGGGTCGCCGTACTGGTTGATGTACTGCAGCACCCCGCCGGTCCAGGCCGGGAAGCCGATGCCGAAGATCGAGCCGATGTTCGCGTCGGCCACCGTCTCGAGCACGCCCTCGTCGAGGCACTTCACGGTCTCGATCGCCTCGGCGAACATCATCCGCTCCTCGAGGTCTCTCAACGAGATCGACGACGGGTCCTCGACCGGCGGGAACGCCTCCTTCAGCCCGGACCACAGGCCCGTGCGTCTGCCGTCGGCGTACTCGTAGAAGCCGCGGCCCTCGAGCTTCCCGGGCCGGTCGTGCTTGTCGAGCATGTCGTCGATCACCTGCTCGGAGGGGTGGCCGTCCCAGCCGGTGCCGGACTCCATCGCCGCCTTCGCGGCGTCGCGGATCTTGCGCATCAGCTTGAGGTTGAGCTCGTCGCTGAGCTGCAGCACCGGCGCGGGGTAGCCGGCCTGCGAGGAGGCCTGCTCGATCGTCGGCGCGGGGATCCCCTCCGTCAGCATCGAGATGCCCTCGTTGATGAACGTGCCGATCACGCGCGAGGTGAAGAAGCCGCGCGAGTCGTTGACGACGATCGGCGTCTTCTTGATCTGCTTCGCGACGTCCAGCGCGCGCCACAGCGTCTCGTCGCTCGTCTGCTCGCCCTTGATGATCTCCAGCAAGGGCATCTTGTCGACGGGCGAGAAGAAGTGCAGGCCGATGAAGTCGGCCGGCCGCGAGACGTGCCCGGCGAGCCCTGTGATCGGCAGCGTCGAGGTGTTCGAGCCCAGCAGCGCGTTGGGCGCGAGGTGCGGCTCGATCTCCGCGAACACCTGCTCCTTCACCTTCGGGTCCTCGAACACCGCCTCGATCACGAGGTCGGCGCCCGCGGCCTTCGACGGGTCGTCGGTGGGGGTGATGAGCGCGAGCAGCGCGTCGCCCTTCTCCTGCGTCGTCTTGCCGCGCGAGACGCCCTTCTCGACCAGTCTCTCGGAGTAGTTCTTACCGCGGTCGGCGGCCTCCTGCGAGACGTCCTTGAGCACGACCTCGATGCCGGCCTTCGCGCACACGTACGCGATCGCGGCGCCCATCATGCCGGCGCCGAGCACGACGACCTTCTTCGCCTTGAACGTCTCGACGTCCTCGCCGCGCCCGCGCGGGCCGTTGACGGCCTGCAGGTCGAAGAAGAACGCCTGGATCATGTTCTTCGAGACCTGGCCGGTGGCGAGATCGACGAAGTAGCGGCCCTCGATCTCCAGCGCGTTGTCGAAGTCGACCTGCGCGCCCTCGACCGCCGCGGCCATGATGTGGTGCGGCGCCGGGTAGTTCGCGCCCTTGATCTGCTTGCGCAGGTTGGAGGGGAAGGCCGGCAGGTTCATCGCCAGCGCGGGCGTCGAGGGCGTGCCGCCGGGGATCTTGTACTTCTTGTCGGCGTCCCACGGCTGCTGGACAGGATCCCCCCCGCCCTTCTCCGCGATCCACTTCTTCGCGGCGGGGATCAGGTCGTCTCTGCCCGCCACCAGCTCGTTCACGATGCCGAGCTCGACGGCCTTGGACGGCTTCAGTCTCTGGCCCTGCATCAGCAGGCCCATGAGCGCCTGCACGATGCCGATCATGCGCACGGTCCGCACGACGCCGCCGGCGCCCGGCAGCAGGCCGAGCTGCACCTCGGGGAAGCCGAACTGGATCTTGTCGTCGTCGACCGCGATGCGGTGGTGCGTCGCGAGCGCGATCTCCAACCCGCCGCCCAGCGCGGTGCCGTTGAGCGCTGCGACGACCGGCTTGCCGAACGTCTCCAGCCGGCGCAGCATCGCCTTGTTCGCGCGCACGGCCTGCGCGAGCTCCTCCGCCTGCTCGGGCCCGGCGAGTCTCAGGTCGTTGAGGTTCGCGCCCGCGAAGAAGGTCTTCTTCGCGGAGGTGATGACGACGCCCTTGATCGCGTCCTTCTCGGCCTCGAGCCGGTCGAGCGTCGCCGCCAGCGACTCGGCGTAGGCGGCGTTCATCGTGTTGGCGCTGGCGCTCGGGTCGTCGAGCGTGAGGACGACGACGCCGTCGGCGTCCTGCTCCCAGCGGATCGTGGTGCTCTCGGCCATCTAGATCGCCTCGACCACGGTCGCGATGCCCATGCCGCCGCCGACGCAGAGCGTCGCGAGGCCGTATCTGCCGCCGGTGCGGTGCAGCTCGTCGACGAGCGTGCCGAGGATCATCGCCCCGGTCGCGCCGAGCGGGTGGCCCATCGCGATCGCGCCGCCGTTGACGTTGACCTTCTCCATGTCGAGGCCCATGTCCTTGACGAAGCGCAGCACGACGGCCGCGAACGCCTCGTTGATCTCGACGAGGTCGAGGTCGTCGGCGGTGAGGCCGGCCTTCGCCAGCGCCTTCTTGGAGGCGGGCGCGGGGCCGGTCAGCATGATCGTCGGGTCGGCGCCGGAGAGCGCCGTCGCGAGGATGCGCCCGCGCGCCTTGAGGCCGAGCTCCTCGCCGGTCTGCTCGTTGCCGATCGCGACCAAAGCGGCGCCGTCGACGATGCCCGACGAGTTGCCCGGCGTGTGGACGTGGTTGATCTTCTCGACCCAGTGGTACTTCTGCAGCGCCACCGCGTCGAAGCCGCCCATCTCGCCCATCACCTCGAAGCTCGGCTTCAGGCCGCCGAGCGTCTCGACGGTCGTGCCGGGGCGGATGAACTCGTCGTGGTCGAGGATCACGTGGTCGTTGACGTCCTTGACCGGCACGACCGAGTTGGCGAAGCGGCCCTCGGCCTGCGCCTTCGACGCGCGCTCCTGCGAGCGGACGGCGTAGGCGTCGACGTCGTCGCGCGTGAAGCCCTCGACGGTCGCGATCAGGTCGGCGCTGACGCCCTGCGGCACGAACGACGTGTCGTAGTTCGTCTCGGGATCGAGCGCCCACGCGCCGCCGTCGCTCCCCATCGGGCAGCGCGACATCGACTCGACGCCGCCGGCGAAGACGAGGTCCTCCCAGCCGGAGGCGACCTTCTGCGCCGCCACGTTAACGGCCTCCAGCCCGGAGGCGCAGAAGCGGTTGAGCTGGACGCCGGCGACGGTGTCCGGCAGGCCGGCCTTGATCGCCGCCGTCTTGGCGATGTCCATGCCCTGGTCGCCGATCGGCGTGACGCAGCCGAGCACGACGTCGTCGACGCGCTTGGGGTCGAGCTTGTCGTTGCGGATCAGCATCTCGTGCATCAGGCCGACCACGAGGTCGACCGGCTTGGTCGTATGCAAAGAGCCGTTGCTCTTGCCCTTGCCACGCGGTGTGCGAATCGCGTCGAAGATCAACGCGTCGGTCGAAGCCACGATCGTCTCCTCAGATGGGTTCGGTCGGTCCAGAAACTTGCGTTCACGAATGAATGTATCGTAGGAGTCGTGACCGCGACGCAGCCACGGCGGACGCAGGAGGAGCGCCGCGCCGCCACGCGGGGCGCGCTGCTCGACGCCGCGCTGGCGTGCCTCGTCGAGCACGGCTATGCGGGCACGACGACCGGGCTCGTGTGCGAGCGGGCGGGCGTCTCGCGCGGCGCCCATCAGCATCACTTCGGCACCCGCCCGGCCTTGGTGGCCGCGGCGCTGGAGGAGCTGGCGATGCGTCGCCTCGACGCGATCCGCGGCGAGCTCGCGAGCCTGCCGGAAGGCGAGGAGCGGATCGAGCAGGCGCTCGACGCGATCTGGGGCTGGTTCACCGGGCCGCTGTTCCAGGCGTCGATCGACCTGGCGGCCGCCGCGCGCACGGACGACGAGCTGCGCGCGTCGCTGGCGCCCGTCGAGGCGCGCCTGTCGCAGGGGACGCTGCTGTGCTGCCGCGAGATGCTCGCCGGCGGCGCCGAGGACCGCAGCCGCGACCCGCTGATCCAGATGACGCTCGGCACCGTCCGCGGGCTCGCGCTGCTGCCGATCCTGCACCCGGGGAACCGCAGCGCGGCGAAGCAGTGGGCGTTCGCGCGCGACCGGCTCGCGGACCTCTTTCACGCCTGACGCGCTGCTAGCATCGCCCCGCGTGACCCCCCTCGCAGACCTCCCCCTCATCGCCTCGGGGAAGGTCCGTGAGCTGTACGACCTGGGCGACCGGCTGCTGCTCGTCGCGAGCGATCGCATCTCGACGTTCGACGCCGTCCACCCGACGCCGATCCCCGACAAGGGCAAGGTCCTCACGGGCCTGTCGGTGTTCTGGTTCGACAAGCTCGCGGACGTGATCCCGAACCACTTCATCTCCGCCACCGACGGCGTCCCCGACGAGGTGCGCGGCCGCGCGCTCGTCGTCAAGAAGCTCGACATGCTCCCCGTGGAGTGCGTCGTGCGCGGCTACATCACCGGCTCCGGCTGGAAGGACTACCAGGCCACCGGCCATGTCTCCGGGCTGGAGCTGCCGCCGGGACTGCAGGAGTCCGAGCAGCTGCCGGCGCCGCTCTACACGCCCTCGACGAAGGCCGAGGTCGGCCACGACGAGGCGATCGACTTCGAGCAGACGGTCGACCTGCTGGGCGGCGACCGCGCGCTCGCCGAGCAGGTGCGCGACGTCTCCGTCGAGCTGTACGCGAAGGCTGCCGAGCACGCGCGCGCGTGCGGCGTGATCCTGGCCGACACGAAGTTCGAGCTGGGCCGCGACGAGAGCGGCGCGCTGACGCTCGGCGACGAGGTGCTGACGCCGGACTCCTCGCGCTTCTGGCCGGTCGACGGCTACGGGGTCGGGCGCGGGCAGCCGAGCTTCGACAAGCAGTACGTGCGCGACTGGGCGGCGCAGACCGGCTGGGACAAGCAGCCGCCGGCGCCGGAGATCCCCGACGACGTGGTCGCCGCCACGCGCGCGAAGTACGTCGAGGCGTACGAGCTGATCGCGGGCGAGCCGTTCGACGCGTGGCTGGAGCGGACCGCGCCGTGAGCCAGCGCATCCGCGTGCTGGTGCGGCCGAAGGCCGGGATCCTCGACCCGCAAGGGCAGGCGGTCGAGCGCGCGCTGCCGGCGCTCGGCTTCGACGGCGTCGCGAACGTGCACGTCGGGCGGCTGATCGAGCTGGACGTCGAGGACGCGAGCCGGGTCGGCGAGATGTGCGAGAAGCTGCTCGCGAACCCGCTGATCGAGGACTACGAGATCGTCGAGGCATAGCGCAGTGCGGTTCGGCGTCCTGCGCTTCCCCGGCACCTGCGACGAGGTCGACGCGCAGCTCGCGTGCGAGCGCGTCGGCGAAGCGGCGATCCTGTGGCACGGCGACACCGACCTGCAGGGCGTCGACGCGATCGTCGTGCCGGGCGGCTTCTCCTACGGCGACTACCTGCGCGTCGGCGCGATCGCGCGCTTCGCGCCGATCATGGAGTCGGTGATCGCGTTCGCGCGCGAGGGCGGCCCGGTGCTCGGCATCTGCAACGGCTTCCAGGTGCTGTGCGAGGCGGGCCTGCTGCCCGGCGCGCTGCTGCCGAACAAGACGCTGCGCTTCGTCTGCCGCCAGGTCGATCTGGTGGTCGAGCACGCCGACACGATCTTCACCAACGCGTGCGCGGAGGAGGAGCGGCTGTCGATCCCCGCCAAGCACACGACCGGCTGCTGGTACGCGCCGCCGGAGCTGGCCGAGCAGGTCGAGGCGAACGGCCAGGTGCTGCTGCGCTACGCGCCGGGCGAGAGCTTCAACGGCTCGCTCGGCGACGTCGCCGGCGTGCGCAACGAGGCCGGCAACGTGTTCGGCCTGATGCCGCACCCCGAGCACGCGGTCGACCCGCTGACCGGCTCGACGGACGGGCTGAAGCTGTTCCAGTCGATCGCCAACCACGTCGGCGCGCATGTCTGACACCGCCACGGCTCCGCATCGCGCGCTCGGCCTCACCGACGCCGAGTACGAGCTGATCGTCGAGAAGCTCGGGCGCGAGCCGAACGCCGTCGAGCTGTCGATGTTCTCGCTGATGTGGTCGGAGCACTGCGCCTACAAGCACTCGAAGAAGCTGCTGCACCAGCTGCCGACCGAGGGCCCCTACCTGCTGATGGGCCCGGGCGAGAACGCCGGCGCGGTCGACGTCGGCGACGGGCTCGCGATCGCCTTCAAGGTCGAGTCGCACAACCACCCCTCGGCGGTCGAGCCGTTCCAGGGCGCGGCGACGGGCGTCGGCGGGATCCTGCGCGACGTGTTCGCCGTCGGCGCGCGGCCGATCGCCGTGCTCGACTCGCTGCGCTTCGGCGAGCTCGACAGCGCGCGCTCGCGCTACCTGCTCGAGCACGCGGTCGGCGGGATCGGCCACTACGGCAACTCGATCGGCGTGCCGACGATCGGCGGCGAGCTGTACTTCGAGGGCCCCTACGAGCAGAACTGCCTCGTCAACGCGATGGCGCTCGGGATCGCCCAGCACGAGCGGCTCACGCGCTCGGCCGCGACCGGTCCCGGCAACGCGCTGATCCTGTTCGGCGCGCTGACCGGCCGCGACGGGATCGGCGGCGCGTCCGTGCTGGCGTCCGCCGAGCTGGGCGAGAGCGACGCCGACAAGCGCCCGACCGTGCAGATCGGCGACCCGTTCGCCGAGAAGAAGCTGATGGAGTGCTCGCTGGAGCTGCTCGACCGCGAGCTGCTCGTCTCGCTGCAGGACCTCGGCGCCGCCGGCCTCACCTCGTCTTCGTCGGAGATGGCGAGCAAGGGCGGCCTCGGGCTCGACATCCACGTCGACCGCGTGCCGCTGCGCGAGCCGGGGATGGAGCCGTTCGAGATCATGGTCTCCGAGTCGCAGGAGCGGATGCTGTGCGTCGTCGAGCCCGCGCGCGTCGACGAGGTGCTCGCCGTCTGCGCGAAGTGGGAGACGACCGCGACCGCGATCGGCGAGGTCACGGACAGCGGGCGCCTGCGCGTGCTGAGCGGCGGCGACGTCGTCGGCGACATGCCGGTCGAGGCGCTCGTCGACGACTGCCCGCTGTACGACCTCGCGCCTGAGAAGCCGAGCGCGCCGATCTATCCGGCGCCGCGCCGGATCCTGGACACGGACGAGCCGGCGGCGATCCTGCCGGCGCTGCTGGGCTCGTGGAATCTCGCCGACCGCCGGCCGGTCTTCGAGCAGTACGACTGCCTCGTGCAGTCGCGCACCGTGCGCCGCCCCGACGACGCCGACGCGGCGGTGCTCATGCTCCCCGCCGCGGCCGACGGCACGCACCCCGCGATCGCCGTCTCGATCGACGGCTCCGGCCGCCGCGTCGCGTGCGATCCCTACCGCGGCACCGTCGAGGCGGTGCTGGAGTGCGCGGCGAACCTCGCGTGCGTCGGCGCCGCGCCGCTCGGCCTCACGAACTGCCTCAACTTCGGCAACCCCGAGAAGCCGCACATCGCATGGCAGCTGAGCGAGTCGGTGCGCGGGATGGCGGACGCCTGCCGCGCGCTCGACGTGCCGGTCGTCGGCGGCAACGTCTCGCTCTACAACGAGGGGCCCGAGGGTCCGATCTACCCGACGCCCGTCGTCGGGATGGTCGGCCGCCTGCCCGACGCCGCGCGCGCCGGCCGGCTCGGCTTCGCCGTCGAGGGCGACGCGATCGCGTTCGCGGGTCCCTTCACGCCCTCGCTGCCCGGCTCCGAGCTGGCGAAGCTGCGCGGCGAGCCGCTGCCCGACGGCCTGCCGGAGGTCGACGTCGCCGCGGTGCGCAAGGCGCAGGAGGTCGTGCGCGAGGCGGTCCGCCGCGGCGAGCTGCGCTCCGCGCACGACGTCGCCGAGGGCGGCCTCGCGGTCGCGCTGGCGGAGTGCTGCATCGGCGGCGGGCACGGCGCGGCGGTGGACTTCCGCGGTGCCGGCGCGGCGGGCGAGCGGCTGCTGGAGACGCTGTTCGGCGAGGGCGCCGGCGGCTTCGTGCTGTCGGGCCCGCGCCCAGCGCTCGCCGCGCTCGCGCGCGAGATCAACCTGACGTTCGTCGGCGAGGTCGCCGGCGAGCAGCTGACGCTCACGCTCGACGACGACGCCCGGCTCAGCTGGCCGCTCGCCGAGCTGCGAGCGGCCCGAGCGCGCGGCATCGCCGACGCGCTCGACAGCTGAGCCGTCTGGCTACGGCGCCACCGCGCCCGTCCCGGCAGCGGTCAGCAGCGTTGTCGTCGGCGCTGCTGCCGGCGCTGGCCACGCGCTGGCCGCCGCGTGCGTGCTCGTACCCCTGGCCGCGTTCGCCCAACCCGATCTCGTGCCGGCGTAGGCCGTGCCGACCTCGGTGCCGCTGAGCGGCAGCGCCACCGTCGTCAGGCCGCCGTTGAGCACCGTGACTCTCGAACCTTCGATGTAGCCGGTCACGCCTCTCGCGGCCGCCCACGTGTCCTGGCGCCCGATCTGGTCGCTGATCTGCGTCGGCATCAGCTGCACGATCGGCGCGCTTGCGTTGAACCAGCGGTTGTAGTCGGAGAGCATCGCGTTCAGCACCGGGTAGAAGACGGCGCCGTCCGGCTGGTCGGACTCCGCCAGGTTGGTCTGGTGGAAGTAGTGCGGCTTCGGATCGTTGCCCATCATGTGGGTGAAGATCCGGTCCGACTCGGCGCGCACGTAGTCGCTCCAGCTCGCCGGGGCCGAGAAGCACGTCGTGATCGACGTGTTCACGCACGCTCCGCCCAGCCACGGCGGCAGGTAGAGGTAGTTGTACTCGTCGAGCTGCTGCGCCTGCGTGGCGGTGTTGTAGTAGACGTTCGTCGGGTACCGCGGGATGACGCGGAAGCCGTTCTCGACGAACGACGTGCCGGCCGGGTACGTGGGTCCGGTCGCGCTCGTCGGCGTGACCGGATACGGCTTGGAGGCGTCGCCGCCGGTATTTCTGACGCCGGCGCTCCTGAGCGCACTCTCGAAGCTCGGGTTCTGCCCGTACGGATCGAGCGCCGCGCCGTTCGCGCTCGGGGGCGTGGCCGGTGTGCCGGTGGTGCCGATGTCGCGGAACTTGATCGTCACCGCTCCGCCGGAGTTGAACGCCGGCGACGGCTGCGGGAGCGTGCTGATCAGCGCCCACGCGCCGGCGGGCGAAAGGCGGCGGTAGACCCGGTACGTCGTCGCGTGGCAGACGGCCGTCCAGTCGATCCGCACCGAGGCGGTCGAGAGCTTCTTGACCGGCACGACGACCGTCGCCGCGGCGCCGATCGTCTCGCCGCGCGGCGTGGTCGCGGTGACCGCGTAGTCGTACGTGCCGCCGGGCAGCGTGCCGCCGGTCCCGCTGTTCCAGGCGTCGTCGATCGACGGCGGGTCGATGTAGCCGGGGCTGCCGGGGATCAGGTTCGCGAGCCCCGAGTGCTCGCCCGTCACGAGCTCGCCGGCGTTGACCGAGAAGCCGTTCAATCTCGCCCAGGATGTGTTGTTCAGGATCTGGTCGACGATGAAGCTTCTCGCCGAGCAGTCGAGGTTCGGGTGGTCGTAGGTGTGGTTGACCCAGCCGAACGTCGCTCTGTTGGCCTGGAGGCTGGTCAGCAGCGGGTCGCTGCCGGCGTGCTCGGCGGCGTATGCGACGCTGCCGCCGCCGTTGTAGAGCGCGTCGAGCCGCAGCCCGGTCGCTCTCGACCAGGCGACCGCGGCCGCCACGTCGTCGGGCGTCATGCGCACCGCGTCCGCGGGATCGAAGTCGGTGGAGTGGGTGGCCGGGTCCCAGATGTCGTCGGGCAGGAACACGTCGTCGACGTGCAGCTCCAGGTAGTTGCGCTGGTCGCCGAAGAACGTCCCGTGCGTGACCCACGCCAGCTGCCCGTGGCGCAGCAGCTCGCTGTGCAGCTGGAACTGGTTGGAGTCGAACGTCTGGACCATCTCCTCGCGACCGTCCGGGTGCGTGAAGATGCCGAGCAGCGCGCTGCCGCTGCCGTCCGTCAGCAGCGTGCTGAAGGCGGCGCCTTCGAGCGGCGCCGCCCCGTAGCCCCACGTCCCCGCGCCGATCTGCACCGTCCCGTTGAGGTACGGGAAGACCGCCTGCCCGGCCGACGTCAAGGTCGCTTCGTCGCCGTCGAGCGGGCCCGACGTGCTCGGGAAGGTCAAGCCGTAGTCGGGAGTGGGGAACGTGTACGCCGTCAGCTGGCGCACGCTGAAGGTCTGCTCGAACGTCGCGAGCGCAGTCCACTCTTCCGGCGCGAGCCCCGACACGCAGCCGTTTTCGTCGCAGCGCGGCAGGCCGCCGGTCGCGACGATCACCGCCTGGTACCGCGCCTCGTCGATCCCGCCCGCGAGCGTCTGCGAGAGCGTCGCGGCCGTGATCGGCGCATGCCCGGGCGTCGCGAGCAGCTGGTCGAACGGGACGCCCTCGCGTCTGAGCTGCGCCTGCCACGCGAGGTAGGACGGTTCGCTGCCGCCGGCCCCGAGCAGCAGCACCTTCATGTCGATGCGTTGCGCCGCCGTGGCGGCGGATGCGCCGACTGCGGCGCAGAGCGCCCCGCAGACCGCCAGCGCGGCGATGATCGCTCGGATTCGCATGCGGGGCCCCATCCCTTCGGTCGGAATCCAGCCACTCTCGCCGACTTTGGCTCCGCGGCCAACGAGCCAGACGACGCATTTCGAGCGTTCAGCGTCTGAACGGCTGCCGCCCTCGCTGCTACGCTTGCGCCTCCAGGCCGGGGCACCGCCCGACCTTGCCGCCGCCGGAGCGCTGAGACGCCTCCTCGATGACCGACCATCTGACCGATCGCGACGGCCCGCGCGACGAGTGCGGCGTCTTCGGGATCTACGCCCCCGATCACGACGTCGCCCGCCTCGCGTACTTCGCGCTGTACGCGCTCCAGCACCGCGGGCAGGAGTCCGCCGGGATCGCCACCACCGACGTCGGCGGCAACATCATGACCCTGCGCGACCTCGGCCTCGTCTCGCAGGTGTTCGACGAGCAGAAGCTGCGGGCGCTGCCGGGCGACCTCGCGCTCGGCCACGTGCGCTACTCGACGACCGGCTCCTCGGCGTGGGAGAACGCGCAGCCGATCTACCGCTCCGACGCGCGCGAGCTGGCGCTGGCCCACAACGGCAACCTCACGAACGCGGTCGAGCTGCACGCCGAGCTGCGCGAGCGCGACGTCGCGTTCCGCTCGACCTCCGACTCGGAGATCATCGCCGCGCTGCTGTCGACGCATCCGGCCGAGCGGATCGAGGATGCGGTCGTCGACGTGCTGCCGCGCCTGCACGGCGCCTTCTCGACCGTCGTGATGACGCGCGAGAAGATCGTCGCGTTCCGCGACCCGCACGGCCTGCGCCCGCTTGCGCTCGGCATGCTCGGCGATCGCTACTGCGTCGCCAGCGAGTCGTGCGCGCTCGACATCATCGGCGCGAGATTCCTGCGCGAGGTCGAACCCGGAGAGGTCGTCACGATCGACGAGGGCGGCATCTCCACGCGGATGGCGGTCGAAGGCGCCCGCCGCGCCTTCTGCGTCTTCGAGTACATCTACTTCGCGCGCCCCGACTCGATCATGGGCGGGACCGTGCTGCAGGGCGCGCGCGGGCGCATGGGCGAGATCCTCGCGCGCGAGGCGCCGGCCGACGCCGACCTCGTGATCGCGGTGCCGGACTCCGGGAACCCCGCGGCCCGCGGCTTCGCGCGCGCGAGCGGGATCCCGCACGACGACGGCTTCGTCAAGAACCGCTACGTCGCGCGCACGTTCATCCAGCCGGGCCAGGAGCTGCGCAAGCACGGCCTCAGACTCAAGTTCAACCCGATGCCGGAGATCGTCGCCGGCAAGCGGCTGATCGTCGTCGACGACTCGATCGTGCGCGGCAACACGACCCGCCAGATCGTCGAGATGCTGCGCGACGCCGGCGCGAAGGAGGTCCACCTGCGCATCACGGCGCCGCCGATCCGCAACCCGTGCCACTACGGCATCGACATGTCGACGCGCGAGGAGATGGTCGCGCACGGTCGCGAGGTCGACGAGATCGCGACCGAGCTGGGGGCGGACTCGCTGGCGTACATCTCGCTCGAGGGCGTCTACGAGGCTGTCGGCGCGACGCGCGCGACGCACTGCGACGCCTGCTTCACGGGCGAGTACCCGCTGCCGCATGGACCGGGAGGCCAGGACAAGCACGCGTTCGAGCGGGCTGTTCCGGTCATACACGCGTAAGTCCGCACGCACCGCTTCTTCCCTGTGTTCCCGGCCGATCGCGGCGCTATGGTCGTTCGCCCCATGGACTCCCGCGAGGCGCTTCGCACCCACTTCGGCTTCGACGACTTCCGGCCCGGCCAGGCGGAGGCGGTGCAGGCGGCGCTCGCCGGCCGCGACACGCTCGTCGTGATGCCGACCGGCGCGGGCAAGTCGCTCTGCTATCAGCTGCCGGCGCTGATGCGCGAGGACCTCACGATCGTCGTCTCGCCGCTCGTGTCGCTGATGCAGGACCAGGTCGACCAGCTGCGGCGGATCGTGCCTGAGCGGGTCGCACTGGTGAACGCGCAGCAGACCGCGGTCGAAAACCGCGACGTGATGGAGCGCGCCGCGGCCGGCGAGCTGCGGCTGCTGTACGTGGCGCCCGAGCGCTTCGCCTCGCCGGCGTTCGTCGAGCAGGTCGCGCAGGTGCGCGTGGGGCTGTTCGTCGTCGACGAGGCGCACTGCGTCTCGCAGTGGGGACACGACTTCCGCCCCGACTACTTCCGCCTCGCCGACGCGGCGCGCTACCTGAGAGCGCAGGCGATCGTCGCGCTGACGGCGACCGCGACGCCGCGCGTCGCGCGCGACATCGCGGCGCGGCTGCGGCTGGAGGACCCCGTCGCCGTCACGACCGGCTTCGACCGGCCCAACCTGTCGTTCGCGGTCGTGCCGTGCAGAACGAAGGCCGACAAGCAGCGGCGCATCGCCGCCGCGCTGGGCGAGCCCGGCGCGCTGCCGGCGATCGTCTACGCCGGCACCCGCAACGGCTGCGAGGAGCTCGCGATGAGACTCCGCCACGCGCTCGACGAAGACGTGCTCGTCTACCACGCCGGGCTCGACCGCGAGCGCCGTGCGGCAGTGCAGCGCGCGTTCATGGGCGGCGGGGCGCGCGTCGTCGTCGCCACGAACGCGTTCGGCATGGGCGTCGACAAGGCGGACGTGCGGACCGTCTGCCACGACACCGTCCCGCAGTCGGTCGAGGCCTACTACCAGGAGGCCGGCCGCGCCGGTCGCGACGGCGCGCCCGCCCGCTGCCTGCTGTTCGCGGAGTCGCGCGACAAGGGCCTGCACGTCTTCTTCATCCAGCGCGCGGAGGTCGAGGACGCCGCGTTCGCGGCGGTCGCGCGGCGCCTGCATCGGCAGGCGACCGAGCAGGGCCGCTACGACGTCGAGCTGCGCGAGCTGGCCGAGCTCACCGGCAGAGGCGGGGACAGCGACCAGGCGCGCGCGATCGTCGGCCACCTCGCGCGCGCGGGGATGCTGAGACCGGCGCCCTCGCCGCCCGATCGCGCCGTCGGGCGGATCGTCGGCGCGTGGGATCGCGCCGCGCTGCTCGCCTGCCGCGCCTCGGCCGGCGACGCGACGCGCGTGCGCTGGCAGCAGTACCGCGCGATCTGGGCGTTCGTCGAGCAGCGCGCGTGCCGGCGCAAGCAGCTGCTGCGGCACTTCGGCGATCCGGCGGCCCCGTTCACCGATCCCGGCGTGCCGTGCTGCGACGTGTGCGAGCCGTCGCTCGTGCCGGCGGCGCCCGGGCCAGGGCGTGGAAACGGGTTTCGCCCTGCGGCGCCCGCAAGCGGATCGCCTGCGGGCGACGTCACACTGGACGACGCCATCTTCGCCGTCGTGCGCTGCGCCGAGCCCGCCGTCGGCCGCACGCGCGCCGTCGAGATCCTCTGCGGCGGCCGCTCGAAGGTCGTCGAGAAGTACAGCTACGACGGCCTTCCGGTGTACGGCACGTTCGCGCACGTGCGGCGCGACGACGTGCTCGCGCGTGTCGACGCGCTGCTCGCCGACGGCCGCCTGCGCTCGACGGGCGGTCGCTTCCCCAAGCTCGCCGCCGCATGAGCGCGTTTCGCATCGCGGTGCTGGCCTCCGGTGCCGGCTCCAACCTGCAGGCGCTGCTCGACACGCTGCACGGCGGTCCGGAGGGGGTGATCGTCGCGGCGGTCGCCTCCGACAAGCCCGATGCGCGGGCGCTGCAGCGCGCCGAGCAGGCCGGCGTCCCCACCGCGGCCTTCCCGCTCGGCGACTACGCGGACCGTGCCGTACGCGATGCCGCGATCGCCGACTGGATCGCGGGCCACGACGTCCGACTCGTCGTGCTCGCCGGCTACATGGCGCTGTTGACGCCGGCGTTCCTGGGGCGCTTCCCCCAGGCGGTGATCAACGTGCATCCCGCGCTGCTGCCCGCCTTCCCGGGCCTCGACGCGGTCGGTCAGGCGCTCGCGCACGGCGTGAAGGTCTTCGGGGTCACCGTCCACTTCGTCGACGACGGCGTCGACACCGGTCCCATCATCCTGCAGCGCGCGCTCGAGCTGCCGCATGTGCGCGCGCGCGAGGACGTGTTGGAGCGGCTTCACGCAGTGGAGCATGAGCTGCTGCCCGAGGCGGTCCGGCTGATCGCGCGCGGCGCCGTCCGCATCGACCCGGCCGACCCGCGCCGCGTGCTGCTGGAGCCGTAGCTATCCTCGCGGGGCGCATGAGCGACGGAGCCGAGACCGCCCACACGGAGCCGCTCACGGCACCCGGCGAGGTCCAGGTCCGGCGGGCCCTGCTGTCGGTCTCCGACAAGACCGGGATCGTCGACTTCGCACGCGGGCTCGCCGAGCTCGGCGTCGAGCTGATCTCGACCGGCGGCACCGCGGGCGCCCTGGCGGACGCGGGCATCCCGCACCGCTCGATCAGCGACTACACGGGCTTCCCGGAGATCATGGACGGGCGCGTCAAGACGCTCAACCCGAAGCTCTACGCCGGCCTGCTGGCGGTGCGCGACAACCCCGCGCACCTGGCCCAGGCGGCCGACGCCGAGGTCGAGCTGGTCGACCTCGTGTGCGTGAACCTCTATCCGTTCGAGCAGACCGTCGCCAAGCGCGGCGTCGCCGACAGCGAGGTGATCGAGAACATCGACATCGGCGGGCCGACGATGATCCGCGCGGCGGCGAAGAACTTCGCGTTCGCCGCGCCGGTCGTCTCGCCGGCCAGCTACGACGCGGTCCTCGACGAGCTGCGCACCGATGCCGGCGCCTGCAAGCTCTCGCTCGCCACGCGCGAGTCGCTCGCGGCGGAGGCGTTCGCGTACACCGCCCGCTACGACACCGCGATCGCGCGCTGGTTCTCCGAGCGCCGCGACGACTTCCCGCCGCTGTTCGTGCGCGCCTTCGAGAAGGTCACCGACCTCTCCTACGGCGAGAACCCGCACCAGCGCGCCGCCTACTACGCGCAGGTCGGCTCGCCCACGCACCTGCTCTCGAACGTGCGCCAGCTCGGCGGCAAGCCGCTGTCGTTCAACAACCTGCTCGACCTCAACGCCGCACGCACGCTGATACGCGAGTTCAGCGGTCCCGCGTGCGTGATCGTCAAGCACAACAACCCGTGCGGCGTGGCGCTCGGCGACGACCCGCTCGACGCCTACCGGAAGGCGTTCGCGTGCGACCCGCAGTCGGCCTTCGGCGGCATCATCGTGGTGAACCGACCGCTCGACGGGACGTTCGCCGAGGCGCTCGTGCAGCAGTTCGCCGAGGTGCTGTTCGCGCCCGGCTACGACGAGGCCGCGCTCGAGACGCTCGCGAGCAGACCGAACCTGCGGGTCCTGCAAGACGACGAGCAGCAGGTGCTGCACCTCGCCGAGCCCGATCTCAAGCAGGTCGTCGGCGGGCTGCTGGTGCAGGATCGCGATCTCGACACGCAGGAGCGCGCCGAGATGACGGTCGCGACCAGACGCGAGCCTACCGACGCGGAGTGGCGCGAGCTGCTGTTCGCCTGGCGCGTCTGCAAGCACGTGCGCTCGAACGCGATCGTGCTCTCCAGAGACGGCGCCTCGGTGGGGATCGGCGCCGGGCAGATGAGCCGCGTCGACTCGGTGCGGATCGCGATCGAGAAGGCGCACGACGCGCAGCCGACCGCGCTGTCGGGATCGGTGATGGCTTCGGACGCCTTCTTCCCGTTCCCGGACGGACCGCAGGCGGCGATCGAGGCCGGCGTCACGGCGATCGTCCAACCGGGCGGATCGGTTCGCGACGCCGAGGTGATCGCGGCGGCCGACGCCGCCGGCGCCGCGATGGTCTTCACGAGCCGGCGCCACTTCAAGCACTGAGCCGCCGCTGCTACAGGCGCGTCGCCGCTCTGCCGATACGGACGGCGTGACGCCGGGAGCGAGACGACCGCGAGGAGCCGCGCGCCGATGGCCGCGTTGGCCGCGGCGTGCCGCCGAGCGCGACCGACTGAGCGCCGAGCTGCGCGCGGCCGAGCTGCGGCATCGCCTGCTGGCCGAGAACGCGACCGACATGATCCTCGCGTTCGGACCCGATGGACGCATCACGTACGTGTCGCCGGCCTCGCACGAGTTGATCGGCTACCCGCCGGAGGAGATCGTGGGGCGCGAGCCCCACGAGTTCGTGCACGCGGACGACCGTCGCGCGGTGACGCGAGCCCGCAGCCGCATCGGTGCGGAGGGCGACACGATCACGGTGACGAGCCGGCTGCGGCACCGCGCCGGTCACTACGTGTGGATCGAGGCGCGCGTGCGCCGTGTGCTCGACCCCAGGACGGGCGTGCCGGTCGAGGGTCAGGCGATCGTGCGCGACGTGAGCGAGCGCGTGGCCGCCGAGGCCGCGCTGCGCGAGAGCGTGGAGCGGATCGCGGCGGCCGAGCAGCGCTTCCGCACCGCCTTCGAGGCGGCGCCGATCGGAATGGCGCTGTCCGACCTCGACGGCCGCTTCATCCAGGTCAACGACGCGCTCTGCGCGATCACGGGCTATACGCGCGAGGAGCTGGAGGAGATGGGCTTCGCGGACCTCGGCCACCCGGCCGACGCCGGCCGCGAGGAGGAGATGATGCGCAGCCTGCTCGCCGGCGAGCAGAGCACCTACTGGATGGAGAAGCGCTACGTCGACGTCGTCGGCCAGGTCGTGTGGGTGGCCGTGCATGCGACGCTCGTGCGGGCGGCCGACGGCACGCCGCAGCACTTCCTCGGCCAGATCCAGGACGTCAGCGAGCGCGTCCGCTACGAGGCCCAGCTCCAGCACATGGCGGACCACGACCCGCTCACCGGGCTGCTGAACCGCCGCTCGTTCGAGCGCGAGCTCAATGAGCACATCCAGCAGGTGCAGCGCTACGGGCCCGAGGGCGCCGCGCTGGTGCTCGACATCGACCGCTTCAAGCACATCAACGACACGCTCGGCCACAACGTCGGCGACGAGCTGATCGTCAAAGTCGCCCAGACGTTGCGGGCGCGTCTGCGCGACAGCGACGTGCTCGCGCGCCTCGGCGGCGACGAGTTCGCGATCTTGCTGCCGCGCGGCGGCGAGTCGGAGGCGGCCCGCGTCGCCGACGCGGTGCTCGGTGCCGTGCGCGCGCAGTCTGTCCTGACGGCAGCCGGCCGGCGACGCGCGATCACCGCCTCGATCGGCATCGCCTTGTTCGGCGACACCGAGCGCTTGAGCGCGGAGGACGTGCTCGTCAACGCAGACCTCGCGATGTACGACGCGAAGGAGGCGGGTCGCGACCGGATCGCGATCTACTCCTCGCAAGAGCGCGGGGCGTCGCGCATGAAGGCGCGGATCACGTGGGCCGAGCGCATCCGCGAGGCGCTCGAGGAGGACCGCTTCACGCTCTACGCGCAGCCGATCGTGGACCTCTCCGACGGGGAGGTGCGGCAGCACGAGCTGCTGCTGCGGATGATCGACGAGCGCGGGGAGGTGATCCCGCCCGCGGCGTTCATCGGCATCGCCGAGCGCTTCGACCTGATGCAGGACATCGATCGCTGGGTCGTCGCGCGTGCGATCCGACTGATGGCGGAGCAGCGGGAAGCCGGGCGCGAGCTCGTGTTTGAGGTCAACATCTCAGGTAGTTCGACCGGCGATCCTGAGCTGCTGACGATCATCGAGCGAGAGTTGGCTGAAACTGGTGTGGATCCGGTAAATCTCGTGTTGGAGGTGACGGAGACGACAGCCGTTGCCAACATTCCACGCGCACAGCAGTTCGCTGCCCGACTTGCTGAGCTTGGTTGTCGGTTTGCGCTTGACGACTTTGGCGCAGGCTTTGGGAGTTTCTACTACTTGAAGCACCTTCCGTTCGATCTGCTGAAGATCGACGGCGAGTTCGTTCGCTCCTGCACGACCAGTACCACGGATCAGCTGTTGATCCGGGCCGCGGTCGATATCGCCCGTGGCCTGGGGAAGAAGACGATTGCCGAGTACGTCGGGGATGAGGCGACCGTTGAGTTGCTGCGCCAATTGGGTGTCGACTATGCCCAGGGTTTCCACATTGGACGCCCAGGACCCCTCGCGACGCGACTCGATCGCGATTGCGTTGGTTCCTAAGGATCGCTTCACCATTCAAGAGTTTGTAACGGAAGAGCGCCAGGTTGTTGACAAGAACCTCCCATGGGTTCAATGCAGAGGCGTATATTGCTAGCCTAGAAACACCCCCCAGGCTTACTAGGAGTCACGTACATGGCAGATCTCGTCGGGCAAATTCAGCGCGACATCGAGAAGCGCCTCCAAGAGTTGCGGCCGCTGATCGAGGAGAAAGAGCGGCTTGAGGCCGTGCTCGCCGCGCTCAAGAACGGGAGCGCCGCCACGTCGTCTGCGCCGCGCCCTCGCGCCACGACGACGCGTCCCACCGGTCGCGCTCCGTATGCCGCCGGCAAGGGCCGCCGCGCGCCGCGCGGCGCCAACCGCGAGGCGATCCTCTCGGTGGTGCGCGAACGGCCGGGCGTGTCTGCGGCCGAGGTGGCTGAGATCACGAGAATCGCGAAGCCGACGGTGCACACCACCATCTCGCAGCTCAAGCGCAAGGGCATTCTCGAACCCGAGGGCTCGGGTGGCGTGAAGCTCGCCAAGGGCGCCTGACCTGAGCCTGCGCAGGCCCGGGCGGGATGCCGGTCCGCCCGCCCGAGCCGCCATGCGCGCCCTGGGACTCGAACCCAGCCCGCCGGATTAAAAGTCCGGTGCTCTAACCCGATGAGCTAGACGCGCAGATGCATCCTCGCATGCTGAGCGTCCGGGCGGGATGAGAACGTCCTATCCTGCACGGCAGCCCCGTGCGACCCGCAGTCCCCCTGCCCCCATGGTGTAGCGGTCAGCACGCCAGCCTTTCACGCTGGTAGCGGGGGTTCGATTCCCCCTGGGGGTACTGATCCGGCTCGTGGGTCGAACCGCGGGCAACGCGAAGGTCGGCCGGATCTCGTTCCGGCCGACGACGCGGATCTCGTGGACGAGCGCCTGCAGCAGCGCCTTGCGGGCGCGCGTGTCGCCATTGCGGACGACGTCGCGCTTGGAGGGCTCGGATGTCGTCCGTCGGCGACGGTTCGTCTTCGTCCACGAGACCTCGACGAAGGGCGGTCGTCAAGGGTCGTCGTCAGAAGGAGGTCGCGGTACAAGATTCGCAGCGCGTGGCGAGCAGCAGCGTGTCGCTCTGCACGTGCTGAGGCAGGCTTGTGCGTTGGGGACCTCCGGGCGTCCCGCTGTATCTGCTGCATGCTTGGAGAGGCCGGTTCACCGGGTCCCTCGGCGATGTGCGGGCGAATCTCGCCGTTGTCGGGGGCCGTTCTTCTCGGCCCGCAGAACGGTCCTCAGAGCGGCCCCCAGGTTGGATCCCAGAACGGCGTGGGGGCCGTTCCCTACCTGCGCGGTCGGGCTCGTCCAGAAGCAGTGCCGCATCGGCGTGCCGTCGTTCGGCAAGCTCGATCAGCTCTGAGGTGCGCAGCATGAGGCCATGGGCCAGCTTGAAGGGAACGCGGAGCGTTGGGTCGATCTCGCCGCGCTCGATCGCCCGACGTAGTTGCGGTGGAGGTCGGCGGCGAAGCCGAGTTGCTCCTGGCTGAGTCCTCGTAGTGCGCGTGTCTCGCGTACCGCACGACCGAAGGCGTCGTGTCGGCTCGAGTGCGCGGGCGTGTTGTGGCGCATGCTGCCTCCCCAGCGGTCGGTTCGACCGCAATTGCCATATCTGGTGTGTAGACGGCTCCCCGCCGCGAACCTAAAGTCCGCCGGGACGGAGGGTGAAGCGCCAAGGCGGCGTGAGCACCTGGTAAGTGTGGTCCCTCGGATGGAGTTCGAGTCTCCCGCCCTCCGCCAAGCCTTGCTGGCCGGCGGCCGGCTGCGAAGGAGGCGCGACGATCAGGCGCCTGTGGGGTCACCGCCCACCGTGCCTTCCTCGGTCGCCGGCCAGAAGCAAGGTTGCGTCCCTGCGGGACGTGGATAGACCTGAATAGCGCTTATCAGGTGCTCCGGGCTAACCACCCGCGCTCGACCCGCTCAATCGGAGCGGGTCGATGTCGTTCTAGAGCCGCGAGCGTAGGAAAGCCGCCATCTGCCGTGCGGCATCGGGCGCGTGCAGCCACGCGCGGATCTCGAAGTCGGCGACGCGCAGTGTCGGCAGCCAGCCATGTTCGAGCGGTACGAGGTCCGCGAGGGCGTCGCGGAACGCGCGCTGGCGATGCCGGCCGCCTGACCCATCGAACAGGGGCGGACACGGACGCGCGAACCCGCCGCCTTCAAGTTGGCGCTTCTGTTCACAGCGCTCGATCCACAACTCGCGCCATGAGCGAAGAGTCGCGGATCTCGGGGGCGCGGTGCGCTGGGACGACCGAGAGGGGGCCGTGGGGGAGGCGTGGGATGCGTCAGATCACGCAGCTTTCGTGCGACACGCTCCACGTGGCAGAGTGATCAACTCGCCAGCGATCAGCGCTGTTCGGTTCGCATTGAACGACCCTGGGGGTACTCGCGGCCTGTCCTGCCGCCCGCGGATACCATCAAGGTCCGCGGGCGGTTAGCTCAGCTGGTAGAGCACTTCCCTTACAAGGAAGGGGTCGCTGGTTCGAACCCAGCACCGCCCATCGGCTTCCGTGCCGCAGGACATCCGCCGCGCCGCTCTGCAACGCTTTCGCGCTCGATGACCGAGCCACTGTCCTTCGATCCGATCGCGCAGGCGCGCCGCCAGTGGGTGGAGCGCTGGGGCGAGGAGCCGGCGCGGCCGATGGCCGCCGTCACGTCGATCATGCGCGTGCAGCAGATCCTGCTGGCGCGTCTCGGCGAGCTGCTGCGGCCGTTCGGGCTGACGTTCCCGCGCTACGAGACGCTGATGGTGCTCGTCTTCAGCCGCACCGGCTCGCTGCCCGTCGGCAAGATGGGCGAGCGCCTGCAGGTGCACCGCACGAGCATGACGCACATGGCCGACCGGCTTGAGGAGGCGGGGCTCGTCACGCGCGTGGCGCACGCCGAGGACCGTCGCTCGACGCTGATCGAGATCACGCCCGCCGGCCGCGACCTTGCCGCGCGTGCGACAGCGGTTCTCAACGAGGCGGGCTTCGCGATGGACCCGCTCGACGACGAGTCGCTCGATGCGATCACGAAACTGCTCGAGAGCGTGCGCCGCCACGAGGGCGACTTCGCCGAGCCTCAGAAGACCGGCGCCTCGGTGTAGCGGCCGAAGACGCGCTGGAGCGACTCGACGATCTCGCCCTCCGTCGCTTCGGCGCGCGCCGCTGTCAGCAGCGGCTCCATCAGGTTCGCGCCCTCGCGCGCGGCCGTCTCGCGGATCGCGGCGAGCGCCTGCTCGACTGCCGCACCGTCGCGGCGTGTGCGCACGGCCTGGAGGCGGTCGACCTGCTTGCGCTCGAGCGCCGGATCGATCTTGAGGATCGGCGTCTGCGCGTCGTCGCCCTCGGTGAAGGCGTTGACGCCGACGACGATGCGGCGACCCTCGTCGATCTCGGTCTGCAGCTCGTACGCCGCGTCGGCGATCTCGCGCTGCGGATAGGAGCGCTTGACGGCTTCGACCATGCCGCCGAGCTCGTCGATCTTGGCGAAGTACTCGTAGGCCTTCGCCTCCAGCTTGTCTGTGAGCGCCTCGACGAAGTAGCTGCCGCCGAGCGGGTCGGCGGTGTCCGCGACCCCGGTCTCGTGGGCGATGATCTGCTGCGTGCGCAGCGCGATCCGCACCGCGTCCTCGGTCGGGAGCGCGAGCGCCTCGTCATACGAGTTGGTGTGCAGCGACTGCGTGCCGCCGAGCACGCCTGCGAGCGCCTCGATCGCCGTGCGCACGATGTTGTTCAAGGGCTGCTGGGCGGTCAGCGAGACACCCGCGGTCTGCGTGTGGAAGCGCATCAGCCACGACCGCGGGTTCTTCGCGCCGAACGTCTCGCGCAGCTCTCTGGCCCAGATCCGCCGCGCGGCGCGGTACTTCGCGATCTCCTCGAAGAAGTCGATCTGCGCGTTGAAGAAGAACGACAGCCGCGGCGCGAAGTCGTCGACGTCGAGGCCGCGCTCGACGGCCTGCTCGACGTAGGTCAGGCCGTCCTTCAACGTGAAGGCGAGCTCCTGCGCGGCGGTCGCCCCCGCCTCGCGGATGTGGTAGCCGGAGATGCTGACCGGGTGCCAGCGCGGCATCGCTCTCGAGCACCACTCGATCATGTCGCCGACGAGCCGCATCGCCGGATCGATCGGGAAGCACCACTCCTTCTGCGCGATGTACTCCTTCAGGATGTCCGTCTGGATCGTGCCGCCGAGCCGCTCGGCCGGGACGCCGCTCTGCTCGGCCGCGACGGCGTAGAAGGCGAGCATGATCGCCGCCGGCGCGTTGATCGTCATCGAGACGGTCACCTCGCCGAGGTCGATCCCGCCGAACAGCGTCGCCATGTCCTCCAGCGAGTCGACGGCGACGCCCTCGCGCCCGACCTCGCCGAGCGAGCGCGGGTGGTCGGAGTCGTGGCCCATCAACGACGGCATGTCGAACGCCGTCGAGAGGCCGGTCTGGCCGTGGTCGATCAGGTAGCGGAAGCGCGCGTTCGTCTCCTCCGCGGTGCCGAAGCCGGCGAACTGACGCATCGTCCACAGGCGCCCGCGGTACATCGACTCGTACACGCCGCGCGTGAACGGATACTCGCCCGGCACCCCGATCCGCTCGAGATCAGGCAGGTCCGCCGCCGTGTACAGCGGCTCGACCGGCTCCCCCGAGAGCGTCGTGAAGGACTCCTTGCGCTCCGTCATGTCCACAGGATAGGTGGTATGTCACCTATCTCGCGGTCCGGCGCCGCTCAGGCCGGCAGCGCGACCGGCACGCCGCGCTCGCGCACGGTCATCAAGAGCGGCTCTCGCGGACTCAGGGTCGGCATCTGGCGCACCGTCATCGTGCGTCCGGGAACGAGCTCGAGCCGGAAGCGCTGCAGCAGCAGCGTGACGATCGTCTTGATCTCCAACTGGCCGAAGCGCATCCCGATGCACGTGCGCGAGCCGCCTCCGAACGGGACGTAGGCGCCCTTGGGGAGCTTCGCCTTCGCCTCTGGCGCAAAGCGCTCGGGCATGAACGCCTCTGGCTCCGGCCACACGTCCGGCAGGCGGTGGCTTGCCCACGAGCTGTAATAGACGTAGGCGTCGCGCGGGACCTGATGGCCGCCGAACGTAAACGTCTCGACGGCCTTGCGCGGCCCCACCCAGGCCGCCGGGTAGAGCCGCAGCGTCTCGTCGAGCGCCATCTCCAGCTCGGGCAGCGTCTCGCCGCTCATCAGCTCGGCGGCGGTCGGCGTACGCCCGCCGAGCACGCGGTCCTGCTCGGCAAGCAAGTCGCCCAACACCGCGGGGTGGCGCGCAAGCTCGTAGAGCATGAACGAGACGCTCGAGGTCGACGTGTCATGCCCGGCGAACAGCAGCGTCATCACCTGGTCGCGCACCTCGGTGTCGGACAAGCGCGAGCCGTCCTCTGCGTCCGTCGCCTCGATCAGCATCGACAGCACGTCGGTGCGCTCCGGGTCCGGCTGTCTGCGGCGGCGCTCGATCTCGGCGTAGACGATCCGGTCGAGCGCCTTGCGCGCCGCGAGCAGACGGCGCCACGGCGTACGCGGCCCGCGCATCACGCGCACGACGAAGTCCGTGCCGTAGAAGGCGAGTGCGCGCTCGAACTCGATCGCCGCCTGTGCGCCTTTGCCCTGCTCGTCCGGGTCAAGCCCGAACAGCGCGCGCATCGCGATCCGCAGCGTGAGGCGGCGCGCCCAGTGGTAGACGTCGAGCGCCTCGCCCATCTTCCAGTCGGCCAGCGCCTGCTCGATCTCCTCCACCATCGTGTCGCGTGCGGCGGCGATCCGCTCGCGGTGGAAGGCGGGCAGCATGATGCGGCGGGCACGGCGATGGTAGGCCCCGTCGATCGTCAGCAGGCCGTCGCCGAGCAGCGGGATGAGGTCGCCCATGCTGCCCTCGCGCCAGTGGAACTTGTCGGCGTTGGAGACGGTGACGAAGTGGTTCGCCTCCGGTCCGAGCATGAACACCACGCGCCCGTGAAAGACCCGCATGCTGAAGATCGGGCCGTACTCGCGGTACAGCGGGAGCAGGATCGGGAGCGGATCGCGCACGAAGCGGAACGTGCGCTCGATGCTGAAGTTGTTCGGCCCGGGCGGGAACGGGACGGCGGCCGCGCGCTCCGCTTGAAGGTCCGCGAGGATGCGGCGAAGAGCGTTGCTGGAAAGCGGTTCGGGCGCTGCCACACTCATGTGCGACAGCGTACTGGCTGGCTGGCCAGGATGGCCGCATCAGGTGTCACGCGCCTCCTCACCAGAAGGTAGTGTGGTCGCGCACTACACATCGCAGGAGGGGGAACCGATGCATCGCAAGGTCGCAGTCGCGATCGCCGCGGCGCTCGCGCTGACGGTGGCGAGCTGCGGAGGCAGCGAAACGACGACGCTGAGCAGAGCCGCGCTCGTCAAACGGGTGGAGACCGCGTGCAGGGCCGCGCAGGACGCGTCGAGGAGGCAGGCGAGAGCGACCAGAACGCCGGACCCGATACGCGCCCTCGCGGCTGGGCAGAGGACGCTGATGGAGAAGATCGAAAAGCTCGAGGGCTCCGGCGCCGCGAAGGCCGACTTCGATTCGTACAAGGAGGGCGTCAAGGCGCGCTTCGATGCGATCGAAAAAGTGGTCGCGGCCCCGAGAGCGGACCGTGCGAGAGTCATCAGATCGGTGCAGGCGGAAGCCACCGATGCAGGCACGAAGATGCAAACTGCCGCGCAAAGGCTCGGCCTCGAGGGCTGCGGCTAGGAGGGTGCGTCAGGATCCGCGCGGCGCGCCGTCGCCGCGCGGCGACGCATGCCATACTTCACGCCCCCTCGTGGGGGCGTAGCTCAGTGGGTTAGAGCGCCGGCCTGTCACGCCGGAGGTCGCGGGTTCGAGTCCCGTCGCTCCCGCTTTCGGCACCGCACTTTCCCGTGCGGTGTCGTTGTCGTTTGTGGGCGGTCTCGAAGTACGGCGCGAAGCCGGCGCGCGGTCTGACGGCGACGATGGCGCCGCCGTGCTCCCAGATCCGCTCGTTGACGCTCCAAGGGATGCGCGAGCGCTGGCTGACGAACGCGCGGCTCGGCGGCAGCTCACGCGGCTGACAGGCGCTGCCGCCAACCGCCTCACGCCCGAATCTCAAGTCCTCTACGAGGGGTGGACGCTCGCGGGATGGATGGCGAGCGCCTTGGAGACGAGGTCGCGATCGTCGCAGCTGACGAGGCGGCGGTCGGCTTGGTCCGCCGCTGCCGCATACGCGGCGTCGTACACCGAGATGGTGTGCTGCTCAGCGAGTTCGGCGGCTCGTGCGAGGAGCGCGGCGGTCGACTCGATCACGCCGCCGTCGTCGGCGATTCGCTCGATCGCGGCGAGCAGCGAGGCCACGGTCTTGGGCGCGCGCCACGCGCGAACGGCAACGTTGGCGACCTCGTAGCGGACGAGGTCCAGGGTTGTGAGTGTGAGGCTCGGGTCGACAAGGAGCGCGTTTGCCGACTGGTGGTGGTCGTCCTCGGGGTCGAATGCGGCGAGGACGACGCTCGCGTCGAGCAGCAGCGTCGTCACTGGCCGGGCCGTGTTGCCTTCACCTGCTCGGCGGCGCTGCCGCCGTGGGGGGAGGCGGCGGTGAGCAGCTTCTGCATGGCCGCCGCACGGTCTGCGCGGCGGCGGCGCAGGGCGGCGTCGGCGAAGTCACGCATGACCGCGCTGCGAGTGCTGCCGGTGCGGCTGGCCTCGGCGTCCACCTCGGCCAGAAGATCGTCGGGCATCGAAACCATGACTTTTGCCATGACGTCAGTATACCCGGGTATATCGCGTGATCGCAATTCGGATCGGGCGGGGACGTGCTGCCGCGCTCTTCGTCAGGCGCGCGCGACGACGTCGCGGGCGAAGTTGACGCCGGGGGACGCTACGCGACCGGCGCGTCGGCGCCGGACTTGGCGACGAACGCGACCGCGCGCTCGACGCTGTCGACGTCGCGCACCGCGCCGGTGTCCGCCGAGGTCGCCATCGCGGCGTAGGCGCGCAGCGCCGGCGAGACGGCGCGCTCGCGCGCGACCGGCGCGTAGCCGCCGGCCTCCTCCAGCGCGCGGCGGCGGGCGGCCAGCTCCTCGAAGGAGACCTGCAGCTCGATCGTGCGCGCCGGGATGTCGATCGCGATCGTGTCGCCGGTCTCGACCAGCGCGATCGCGCCGCCGGACGCCGCCTCGGGCGAGACGTGCCCGATCGAGAGGCCGGACGTGCCGCCGGAGAAGCGCCCGTCGGTGATCAGCGCGCAGTCTCTGCCGAGCCCGCGGCCCTTCAGGTAGGAGGTCGGGTAGAGCATCTCCTGCATGCCCGGCCCGCCGCGCGGCCCCTCGTAGCGGATCACGACCACGTCGCCCGGTCTCACGCCGTCGCCCAGGATCAGCTCGACCGCGTCCTCCTGCGACTCGACCACGACCGCCGGCCCGGTGAACCTGAAGATCGACTCGTCGACGCCGGCCGTCTTGACGACGCAGCCGCGCTCGGCGAGGTTGCCGTAGAGGATCGCGAGGCCGCCCTCCTGCGAGTAGGCGTGCTCGAGGTCGTGGATGCAGCCGTCGGCCGCGTCGAGGTCGAGCGACTCCCAGCGCTCGGACTGCGAGAAGGCTCTCGCCGAGCGCACGCAGCCGGGCGCCGCGTGGAACAGCTCGACCGCGCGCTCGCTCGGCCTGCCGCCGCGCACGTCCCACTCCCCGAGCCAGCTGTCGAGGTCGCGCGCGTGGACCGTGTGCACGGACTCGTCCAACAGGCCGCCGCGCCGCAGCTCGCCGAGGATCGCGGGGATCCCGCCGGCGCGGTGGACGTCCTCCATCAGGTACGTGCCGTTCGGCGCGACCTTGCAGATGCACGGCACGCGGCGCGACAAAGCATCGATGTCGGCCATCGTGAAGTCGACCTCGGCCTCCTGCGCGGCCGCGAGCAGGTGCAGGATCGTGTTGGTCGAGCCGCCCATCGCGATGTCGAGCGTCATCGCGTTCTCGAACGCGGCGCGCGTGGCGACCGAGCGCGGCAGCACCGAGTCGTCGTCCTCGTCGTAGAAGCGCTTGGCGATCTCGACGACGGTGCGGCCGGCGTCCTCGTACAGCTGCTTGCGCGCGGTGTGCGTCGCGAGCGTCGAGCCGTTGCCGGGCAGCGAGAGGCCGAGCGCCTCGGTGAGGCAGTTCATCGAGTTGGCGGTGAACATGCCCGAGCAGGAGCCGCACGTCGGGCAGGCGGCCTCCTCGATCAGGTCCATGTCCGCGTCGCTGACGCTCGGCGAGACCGCCTCCGCCATCGCGGTGATGAGGTTCAGGCCCTTGCGCACGGTGCCGTCCACGAGCGTCGCGACGCCGCCCTCCATCGGCCCGCCGGAGACGAACACGGTCGGGACGTTCAGCCGCAGCGCGGCGTTCAGCATCCCCGGCGTGATCTTGTCGCAGTTGGAGATGCAGATCAGCGCGTCGGCGCAGTGCGCGTTGACCATGTACTCGACGGAGTCGGAGATCAGGTCGCGCGAGGGCAGCGAGTAGAGCATCCCGCCGTGTCCCATCGCGATCCCGTCGTCGACGGCGATCGTGTTGAACTCCAGCGGAACGCCGCCGGCGGCGTGGACCGCCGCCGAGACGACCTCGCCGACCGGCTTCAGGTGCGTATGGCCGGGGACGAACTGCGTGTAGGAGTTCGCGACCGCGACGATCGGCTTGCCGAAGTCCTCGCGCGCGACGCCCGCGGCGCGCAGCAGCGCGCGGGCGCCGGCCATGTTGCGGCCGTGCGTGACGGTGCGGGAGCGCAGCGGTGCCATGCAGCGATGCTAGCGGCTATGCGGCCTGTCGCCGCCTGTGCACGCCCTCCGCCAGCTCCTCGACGACCTTCGCGCAGAACGCCGGCAGGTCGTCGGGCTTGCGCGAGGAGACGATGCCCTGGTCGACGTGGACCTCCTCGTCGACCCACGTGCCGCCCGCGTTCTCGATGTCGGTTCTCAGCGTCGGCCACGAGGTGATCGTGCGCCCTCTCAGCACGCCGGCCTCCACGAGCGTCCACGGCCCGTGGCAGATGACGCCGACGGGCTTGCCGCTCTGCACGAAGTCGCGCACGAACGCGACCGCGTCCGGGTCGCCGCGCAGCTGGTCCGGGTTGGCGACCCCGCCGGGCAGCACGAGCCCGTCGTAGTCCTCCGCGCGCGCCTCTCTGACCGTGCGGTCGACGGGGAATCTGTCGCCCTTGTCGAGATGGTTGAACGCCTGTGTCTCGCCGTCTCTGATGTCGATCAGGTCGACGTCCGCGCCGGCCTCGCGCACCGCTCTGAGCGGCTGCTCCAGCTCCGCCTGCTCGACGCCCTCCGTCTGCAGGAAGGCGATCTTCTTGCCTGTGAGTTGTTGTGTCATGTCCCTTGCGCTACCCGCCGCGTTCCCCTCAGGAACGCTTCATGTTCGCGCCATATCGTCGCCGTCCGTGAAGGCGATGGTCGTCGACGACGAGCCGGCGATGCGCGCGGCGCTTGAGCTGGCGCTGCGCCTCGACGGCTTCGAGGTCGAGCTCGCGAGCGACGGGCGGGAGGCGATTCGCCGCCTGCCGGTCGTGCGCCCGGACGTGGTGCTGCTCGACGTGCTGATGCCGGTGCTGGACGGGATCGAGGTGTGCCGCCGCATGCGCGACACGGGCGACCGCACGCCCGTGCTGATGCTGACCGCGCGCGACGAGGTCGGCGACCGCGTCGCCGGCCTGGAGGCCGGCGCCGACGACTACCTCGCGAAGCCGTTTGCGCTGCCGGAGCTGCTCGCGCGCGTGCGCGCGCTGCTGCGTCGCTCCGGCTGGGGCGTCGAGGCGGGGCTGCTGCGCTTCGACGACCTCGAGCTCGACCCGCAGGCGCACGAGGCGCGCCGCGGCGGCCGGCTGCTGGAGCTCACGCGCACCGAGTTCCTGCTGCTGGAGCTGTTCCTGCGCCACCCGCGCCAGGTGCTTACGCGCTCCGTGATCGTCGAGCGCGTGTGGGGCTACGACTTCGGCCCGACCTCGAACGCGATCGAGGTCTACATCGGGTACCTGCGCCGCAAGACGGAGGCGGACGGGGCGCCGCGACTGCTGCACACCGTGCGCGGTGTCGGCTACGTGTTGAGAGCGGCGGAGCTGGCATGAGCTTCCGGCGGCGGATCGTGGTGCTGGTGGCGGCGGCCGTCGCGGCCGCGGTGCTCGGGGCCTCCGCGCTCGTCTACGTCGTGATGCGCGGCGAGCTCAACGCGCAGCTCGACGACCGCCTGCGCGCGCAGGCGCCGAAGGCCGTGCTCGTCTCGCTCGCGCGCGGCGCGTCGGGCGCGGCGACGACGTTCAGACGGCGCGTGAGACTGCTCGACGCGCGCGCCGGCGCGCTCGTCGATCCGTTCGGCGTGCCGCCGCCGGCCGGCGCGACCGTCGCGGTGCCCGGTCCGCTGGGCGGCTCGTCCGCCGTCGCGCAGCTCGTGACGCAGCGCGGCCAGGTGGTCGGCAGAGCGCAGCTGCCGGTCACCGCGCGCACGCAGGCGGTCGCGGCCGGGGAGGCCAACGCGTTCTTCTCAAACGCGACCGTCGGCGGCGTCAGCGTGCGCATGCTCACCGTCCCGGGACCGGGCGGCTCGGCGCTGACGATCGCGGAGCCGCGCGGCGAGGTCGACGGGGCGCTCCATCGTCTCCTGCTGATCCTGCTCGGCGTCGGCGGCGCGGGCATCGCCGCCGCCGCCGGGCTCGGCGTGCTCGTCTCGCGCCGCGCGCTCGCGCCGGTGCAGCGGCTCACGGCGGCGACCGAGCACGTCGCCGCCACGCAGGATCTCAGCCGCCGGATCGAGGTCGGCGGCGACGACGAGCTCGCGCGCATGGGGCGCAGCTTCAACACGATGCTCGCCGCGCTCGACGGCGCCCGCGCGGCGCAGCGCCAGCTCGTCGCCGACGCCTCGCACGAGCTGCGCACGCCGCTCACGGCGGTGCGCACGTCGGTCGAGGCGCTCGCCCGCGCTCCCGTCGACGGTGTGCCGAGCGCGGAGCGAGGGCGGGCGCTCGCGACCGCGCAGGCGCAGCTGGAGGATCTCAGCGTGCTCGTCGGCGACCTCGTCGATCTCGCCCGACCAGCCGAACCGCAAGCCGGCGAGGCGTTCGAGGACGTGCGGCTCGACCTGCTGGTGGAAGAGGCGGTCGAGCGTGCACGGCGGCATGCGCCCGACGCGACCTTCACGGTGCATGCCGACGAGACGCTGGTACGCGGGGTGCCGGCGCGGCTGCACCGCGCGGTCGCGAACCTGCTCGACAACGCGGTCAAGCACGGCGGCGCGGGCGGGTGCGTGGAGGTGGAGGTGTGCGACGCCGAGGTGCGCGTGCGCGACCACGGGCCGGGCATCGCGCCCGCGGACCTGCTCCACGTGTTCGACCGCTTCTGGCGTGCGCCCGGAGCGCGCGGCCTGCCCGGTGCGGGGCTCGGCCTCGCGATCGTGCGACAGGTGGCGGAGGCGCACGGCGGCAGCGTGCGCGCGGAGACGCCGGGCGACGGCTGCGGCGCGCGGCTCGTGCTCTCGCTGGCGCCTGATTGAGCGGCGTTTACCGAGCGCCCGTGCGCCGGTTGTCTTGGCACATTTGCACGCGATTTGATCGATTTAGGCCCTCGTTGCGCGCTAAAGGTCGCGGCTGCGCGCCCTATCGCTTGACCAATCGAAAGGCGATCGTAATACTCAGATTTTGCAAAATAGTTTACTCCCTGGACGGTTTCATCGACGGCGGGGCGATGAGGGGAAACCATGAGCCAGAGACAACGAATTGCGAGCTTCGCGAAGTTCGGTGCGTCGTCATGGCAGGGGCTGCGCGCCGACTCGAGCTACGCCGTCGACGCTGTTGACGGCGACGTCATGCGTGTCCGCACGCGTCCGGCCAGCACATATCCCTGCTGTAGACGACGCCTCGGGTACGCATGAGACTCGCTTCATGAAGCAACGGCTCCTCGAGCTTCCTGTCCTGGAGCGGCACGTCGCCGCTTACCCGTGCGCGCAGGTGCGCGTCGTGCTCGTCGCGCACCTGCTGCCGCCGCTCGTGCCATTCCTGCGCGCTGTCGCGCGGCACGTCGACGTGCGCCGCGTGCTCGGCGTCCCCTACTCGAACCTGCCGGACGTGCACGCGGCGTTGGAGGCGGAATTCGACGTCCGCTGTCCCCGATCGCTCGAGGCGCTGCGGCGCGAGGCGGTCGCCGCCGTCGAACGCGAGCTCGCAGAGGACGGCCCGCCGGTCGTGCTCGTCGAGGTCGGCGGCTACTGCGCCGGCGACCTGTCGCGCTTCGCCGACAGCCCCCGCTTTCTCGGCGCCGTCGAGCATACGAAGCAGGGCCATTGGCGGTACGCCGCGCGCGAGCCGCTGCCGCGGCCGGTCCTCTCAATCGCCGACAGCCGCCTGAAGCGCCTCGAGAACCAGCAAGTCGGACGTTCGCTCGCATACACCGTCGACGACTATCTGCGCAGGCGCTGCCATGCGAAGGCGGGCGACGTGCGCGTGGGCGTGCTCGGTTATGGCGAGATCGGCGCGGCGGCCGCGCGGTTCCTGCGCAAGCTCGACGCCGAGGTGTGGGTGCACGACAGCTCCGCAATCAAGCAGGCGGAGGCGATCCTCGACGGCTTTCCAGCACCTCCGCGCGCGCACGTGATTGAGCGCTGCCACGTGCTGCTCGGTGCATCCGGCGCGCGCTCGCTGACGCTGGAGGACCTGTATGCGGCGCGCGACGGGGCGATTATCGCGAGCGGCAGCTCGAAGCAGGTCGAGATCGACGTCGCCGGACTGCATGAGCATGGCGAGCTGCTGGCGGACGACGGCGAGACGAGATCCTTGCGACTGGGTGAGCGCGTCGTGCACCTGGTTCGCGACGGGCAGCCGATCAACTTCCATGGCGGCAACGCGCTCGGCCCGGTAGTCGACCTCATATACACGGAGCTGTACCGCTGCATGCAGGAGCTGGCCTCGGGGCGCCCCGCCGCCGGTCTTCAGGAGCTGCCGGCACGCGACCAGGAGGAGGTCGCCGCGCACTGGTGCGCCACCTACGGTGGACGCCGGACCGGCGCATCGGAAGACGTCGCTCTGGAGACTGGTGCGCTCGCATGATGCTCCAGGCGACCTCCTACCCCGATCTGGCGGGGCGTGTGGCGATCGTGACCGGAGCCGGCGGCGGCATCGGCCGCGAGATCGCGCTGGCGCTCGCCCGCCACGGCGTGCACGTCGCGGTCGTCGACCGTGACGAGACCGCCGCTCGCCAGAGCGCCGAGCTGATGGAGTCGGAGCCGGCGCGGGTGCTCCCACTCGCCGCCGACGTCACGCACGAGGCGGCCGTCCGCGAGATGCAGCGGCGATGCAGCGAGCGACTGGGGCCGCCGCAGATCCTCGTGAACAACGTCGGCGGCGGCGCGGTCCGGCTATTCGCCGCGACGGAGCTGTCCGAGTGGGACGACGAGCTGCGGCTCAATCTCACCACAGCGTTTCTCTGCACCAAGGCCGTGCTGCCTGCGATGACGAGCGAAGGATGGGGGCGTGTCATCAACGTCGGCTCACAGCTCGGCCTGCGAGGCGCCGCCGGCCAGACCGCCTACAGTGCCGCGAAAGCCGGCGTGCATGGCTTCACCCGCGCACTCGCGCGTGAGGTGGCCGGCTGTGGCGTCACCGTGAACGCCGTTGCGCCGGGGCCGATCGACACGCCGGGCTTCGGCCGATTGCCGGCGGGCGACGTGCAGGAGCGCATGGCACGCGTGCTGCTCGGCCGGCTTGGACGCGGCGCGGAGGTCGGTGCGGCCGTCGTGCTGCTCGCGTCCGACGCCGGCGCGTTCTTCACCGGCACGACGATGAACATCTCCGGCGGGGACGTGATGCTGTGATGCGAGTGCGGCTCGTGATCTTCGACTGCGACGGCGTGCTGGTCGACAGCGAGCCCACCTCGAACCGCGTGATGGCGAGAGCGATCAACGACGCTGGGCTGTCGATGACGTGCGAGGAGGTCGCCGAGGCCTTCCAGGGCATGCGCCTGTGCGACATGCAGCGCGAGGTGGAGCGGCGGCTCGGGCGCACGCTGCCGGCGACGTGGCTGGAGGAGTTCGAGCGCGAGCGGGCGGCCGCGTTCGAGGACGAGCTCGCGCCGGTCGACGGCATTGCCGAGGTCCTGAGAACGGTGTGTCAGGCCGGCACGCTCTACTGCGTCGCCTCGCAGGCCAGCACGCGCAAGATGGAGCTGACGCTCGGGCTCACCGGCTTGCACGCATTCTTCGAAGCGCAGCGGATCTTCTCCTCGACGATGGTGCGGCGCGGGAAGCCTGCGCCCGATCTGTTCCTGCACGCCGCAGCCAAGATGGGCGCCGACGCCGATCGCTGCGTCGTGATCGAGGACGGCGTGGCCGGAGCCCAAGGCGCACGGCGGGCCGGCATGAGATGCCTCGGCTACGCGCCGACGCAGGAGCGCCGCGACGCGCTCGCGGCCGCCGGCGCCGAGACCTTCTCCTCGATGTCGCAGCTGACCGGCCTGCTGGGGCTCGGATAGGTAAGGCGGGAGGCGCGCGTGGCTGTCGAGCTGATGTCCCCGGTGGACGAAGAGTTCTTCGACATGGATCGCGACCCGCGCATGATCTCCAACGTCGGCGTCGTCTACGTGCTGGAGCAGGAGGTGCCGCCCGCGGCGATGCTGGAGGCGCTGCTCGGATACGTCGACATCGTGCCGCGCGCGCGTCAACGGGTTGTCCGCGTCGATGGTCGGTGGGCGTGGTCCGACGTCGAGGAGTTCGACCACGAACGCCATCTCGAGTACCGCTCGATCGGCCCGAACGCGTCGTTGAGGCGGATGGCCGACGAGCTGTCCGGGCTCTACTCGCGTCCGTGGGACATGCGGCTGCCGCTCGTGCGGGCGACGGTCCTGGAGGGACTTGCGGAGCGACGCAGCGCTGTGTTCATCGAGGTGAGCCACGCGCTCGGCGACGGGCTCGGGCTGCTGCACAGCATGCGCAGCGCGCATCGCGAGGCGCGCGACGGCGGGCGCGAGTCGGTCGTAGCGGCGAGCGCGCGGGACGCGGCTCGCTTCGTCCGCCGCGCGCTCTGCGACGGCGGCCTGCGCAGCACGGCGGCGCAGATGCGGAGCTTCGCCGGCCACGCGCGCGACCTGGCCGGGGTGCGGCGCAGACGCGCGGGCGCGCAGTCGTCCGCGCGCGAGATCGCGCTGCTGTCGGTCGAGCTGGACGCGTGGCGCGAGGCGGCGCGACGGCGCAACGGGCGCATCAACGACCTGTTCCTCGCGACCGCCGCGACAGCGCTGCGCGACACGCTTGGCGACCGCCGCCGCGACCGATCGGCGATCGACGTGGTGATGCCGATCAGCATCCGGCCGCCGGGCGAGGGCGGCGCCGGCAACCAGGTCTGGCGCGGCCTCGTACGGGTGCCCGGCGACGGCGAGCCGCTGCACGATCTGCGCGTGGTGGCGCGTGCGTCGGCGCACGCCTCCAGGATCGAGCGGCTGCCGATCGGCCCGCTGCCCGAGCGGATGCTGCGGCTGCTGCCCGCGCGGGCGCGGCGCGGCTTCATGCGCCACTCGCTGGCCGCGGCCGACGGCGTCGCGACGAACATGACGTTTCCGTTCGAGCCGATGCAGTTCGCCGGCACGCGCGTGCTCGAGCACTACGTGGTCGCGCCCGTCACGGGGCCGCCTGTGCTGTTCGCGCTCTGCACGTACGCGGACGTCGCCCACTTCTCGCTGACGATCGATCCCGGGCTGCTGCCGGATCCCGGTCGCGTGCGCGAGCGGTTCGCCGAGCTGGTCGCGCAGGTCGCGGGGCGCTGAGCGCATGGAACGGCTGACCGCGCTGGTGCTGCGCCACCGGGTCGCCGTCCTGTTGGCGTGGCTGTTGGTCGGCGGGGTGTCGCTTGCGCTGCTGCCGCTGGCGACGCGCAGTCTCTCCCACAGATTCGACGTGCCGGGCCGCGAGGGCTTCGCGACGAACGCGCGGCTGCTCGCGCAACTCGGCAGCGGCGGGGCGTACCCGCCGCTGGTGCTGAGCGTGACGGTGCCGCCCGGTCGTCGCGCCGATGCGCCCGCAGCGGCGCTGCAGCTGGACCGCGCGTCGCGTCGCGTCGCGCGCGCGATCGGCAGCCGGCGCACCGCCTCCTACCGCAGCACCGGCGAACGGCGGCTCGTCTCGCGCGATCGGCGCACGGCGGTCGCGCTCGTCTTCGAGCCGCCCGACCCGCGACAGCCGGACGCGAACCCGGACGTGGCCGCACGCGCAACCGCGGCGGCGAAGGGCCTGCGCGTCGCCGGGCAGCCCGTCCGGATCACCGGACTCGATGTGCTGCGCGCCGATGCCGGCAGTCACGGCGGCATCAGCGTGCTGCTGGAGACGACGATCGGAGCGGTCGGGGCCCTGCTCGTGCTGGTGGTCGTGTTCGGTTCGGCGATCGCCGTCGTGCCGCTGCTGATCGCCGCTGTCGCGATCGGCGTCACCTATGCGTCGATCTGGGCGATGACGGCGGTCGGGCCGATGTCGTTCCTCGTCGAGTTCTTCGTCGCGCTCGTCGGGCTCGGCGTCGCGATCGACTACTCGCTGCTGATCACGAGCCGCTGGCGGCAGGAGCGGCTCGCCGGCGCGGGCGGCGACGAGGCGGTACGGCGCGCGATGGCGACGGCGGGCCGCGCCGTCGTCACGAGCGGCACGACGGTCGGGCTCGGCCTGCTCGCGCTGATGGCGCTGCCGCTCGGCTTCCTGCGCAGCGTGGGCGCGGGCGGGATGGCGATCGCATTCGTCAGCACCGCGGCGGCGACGACGCTGCTGCCGGCTCTGCTCGCGACCGTCGGGCCGCGGCTCGACTGGCCCCGGCGCGCGCGTGCGCGCAGCGACGGTCCAAGCGCCGGCTGGCAGGCATGGGCCCGCGGCGTCGTGCGCCATCGCTGGCTGGCGCTCGTCGCCGGAACCGCGGTGCTCGTCGCGCTCGCGCTCCCGGCGCTCGGGCTTCAGCCCGGGAACCCGAGCCCTACGGGCCTTGCGCGAGGCCCCGAGCGGGCGGCGGTCGAGCAACTCGCGCGCGGCGGCATCGGGCTCGGCGTCATGACGCCGATCGAGACGCTTGCCGCGCGTCCGCGCGCCGCTGCGCTCGCCGAGCGGCTCACGCGCATCGCGGGCGTGCAGGCGGTGCTGGCGCCGGCTGAGCCCGGGTGGCGCACCCGCTCGCTGCAGGCCGTGACGGTCTTGCCGGAGCACGACGCCAGCTCGACGGCGGGCGATCGCACGCTCGCCCGTGTCAGAGACGCTGCCGATGCGTTCCCGGGCGTGGGCGTCGGCGGGCGCGGCGCGCAGAACGCCGACTTCGTCGACGCCGTCTACGGCTCGTTCCCGCTGATGCTCGTGCTGATCGCGTTCGTCACGCTCGTGCTGCTGACGCGGGCACTGCGCTCGGTCGTCCTGCCGCTCAAGGCGATGGCGGTGAACCTGCTTTCGGTGGTTGCCACCTGGGGTGCGCTCGTGCTGATCTGGCAGCACGGCTACGGGGCGCAGGTATGGGGCAGCTCCGCGACGGAGTCGCTCACCGCGTGGGTCCCGTTGATGGTCTTCGCGTTCCTCTACGGCATCTCCATGGACTACGAGATCTTCATCCTGGCCCGCATCCGGGAGGAATACGACGTCACCGGCGACACGCGCGAGGCGGTCGTGCGCGGGATGGCGCGCACCGGGCCGCTTGTGACCAGCGCCGCGCTGATCCTGATCCTCGCGTTCGCGGCGATGAGCGCGGGTCCCGACGCGGACGTGAAGATCGCCGCCAGCGGCCTCGCGATCGGTCTGCTGTTGGACGCGACGGTCGTCCGCTGCCTGCTGGTGCCTGCCAGCGTCGCGTTGTTCGGCGCCGCCAACTGGTGGCTGCCGCGGCCGGGCCTGGTCCGCCGGCGGGCGGCGCTGCGGAAGGCGAGGCGGGTTGCGAGCCGCGGCTGACCGGTCGCTGGTGAGCATCGGCTCGCCGATCGTCGATCTGCTGCCCGGGGAGCGGCCCCATCTCGGCGGCGCGGCGACGAACGTCGCGGTCACCGCCGCGCGGCTCGGCGCGCCCGCGGCGATCTGCGGCGCGGTCGGCTCCGACGCGGAGGGCGGCTGGCTGCGCGAGCGCCTAGCCGCCGAGGGCGTCGCCACGCAGTGGCTGTTGACGAGCGGCGCGACCGAGATCGTCGAGGTGGCGTTCGAGGGGGCCGAGCCGTCGTTCGCCGCGCACGGCGAACGGACGAGCCAGCTGGTGGAGGCGCTGGAGGCCCACCTGCCGGATGCCGTGCGCGCGGCCGGGATGCTCTACGCGACGAGCAACTGCCTCGTCGAGGCGCGCGCGGCGGCGCTCGTCGAGGAGGCGTGTGCGGCCGTGCGCGCGGACGGAGGCACCGTCGTGCTCGACGTGAACCTGCGGTCGCGCCGGTGGGTCGCGGGCACCGACCCGCGCGCGTGCGTGGAACGGTTGCTGCGCCACGCGACGGTCGTCAAGGCGAACGTGCACGAGGCGACGTGGCTGACCGACGAGGCGGACCCGGCGGCGGCGGCGGAGGCCCTGCACGCCGCCGGTCCGGAGCTCGCGCTCGTGAGCCGTGGGCCGCAGGGCGCGGTCGCGCGCGGCCTCGTCTCGCTCGAGCTGCCGAGCCCGCCCGCCGAGGTACGGAGCACGCTCGGCGCCGGCGACGTGCTCGTCGGCACGTTGATGGCGTGGCTGTGGGAGGGCGACGGCACGCCGGCCGCCGCCGAGCGAGCCGTGCGCGAGGCGCTCGACGCGGCAGCGCGCTCGACGACGCGCGAGGGAGCGCTGACATAGCCGTGGAGGCGCTCGCGCCCGCGCGGACGTCGCGCCGCCTCGCGGCCGTCGAGGTCGGCGAGCGGCTCACGCTGCTGCCCGACAAGCGACGCCTGTTTGCGGTCGACACCTACTTTCGCGAGGCGTACACCGACCTGTGCGACGATCTTGCGCTGCTGCGGCGCGCCGCGCTCGTGGTGCTCAAGCCCGACGCGTTGGTCGGGCGGCGCATCGTGCCGTGCCTGGAGCTGCTGCGCGGGCACGGCTTTCGGCCGGTCGCCGCGCGCACGTTCGCGTATGACCGCCTGCTGATCCGCGAGACGTGGCGCTACCAGTTCAACGTCGCCAGCGACGATCGCATCGACGTCGTCGATCTGCTGCTCACGGCGTCGCCGTCGTTGATGGTGCTGCTGTGGGACGAGCGCCCGCGCGAAGCGTGCCCGGCGAGCGTGCGGCTCGGCGCGCTCAAGGGGCCTTCGGATCCGCAGCTGCGCAGACCCGGGCAGCTGCGCCACGAGCTCGGCGTCGTGACGGCGCTGTTCAACTTCGTCCACACGTCCGACGAGCCGGCCGACGTGGTGCGCGACCTCGGCCTGCTGCTCGACCGCGCCGACCGGCGCAGGCTGCTCGCCGAGCTGCACGCACAGCGCGACGGCAGCGCTGAGCTGCGCGGCTGCATCGATGCCCTGCAGGCCGCCCACCCCGCGCACGACCTCGACTGCGAGCGCTCGCTCGATCGCCTGCGGCACGCCCCCGACGCCGGCGTGCGCCGCGCCGCTGAGGCGGTCGCGCGCGACCGCGCCCGCTGGCGCGAGCTGCTGCCCTTGGGCGACCGGATCGATCGCTGGGACCTGCTGTCGATCGCCACCGCCGCGATCGAGTGCAACGTGCCCGGAGTCGAGCCGGTCGTCGCGAGCGTCGCCGGCGAGCAATGGGCTCGCCGCTGGGCCCACGACTAGCGCGCGAGGCTGCGCGCCGCGGTGGCGGCGAGCCGCCGGGAGGTCCTGCTCATGGTCGGCAGCTGCCCGCGCAGCGGCGCGTGGTAGCCGTTGAAGAAGAGGCGCGGATGCGCGGGATGCGCCGCGCCGTCGCAGACGAGCGGCCGACCGGTCGGCCCGAGCACGCCGAGGTGCCCGACCAGCCGCTCCAGCCCGAACGAGTAGCCGGTCGCGGCGATCACGACGTCGGGTCGGATGCGCTGGCCGTCGGTGAGCGCGACCGCGTCTCGCACGAACCGCTCGACCTCCGGTACCAGCTCGACCTCACCGCGCTTCAGGAGCGCCACGAAGCCGTTGTCGACGACCGGCCCGAGTCCCCTGCGCGCGATCTCGGTCGCGATGCCGTAAGGCGCCGGCGGGAGTCCGTAGGCGCTCAGGTCGCCCCACAGCAGACGTTGCAGCACGCGCCCGAGCCGGTCCGGGACGGCGGGCGGCCCATGCTCTCCCAGCCGCCCGATGACCGTCGCCGGCACGCCGAAGTTGCTGCGCCGCAGGATGTTCGGCGGCGTTCGCATCGACACCCGCACGCGCCGGGCCCCGACGCGCGCGATCTCCACGGCCAGCTCGGTGCCGGTGTTGCCGAGCCCCACGATCAGCACGTCGCGGCCGGCGAACGGCCGCGGGTCGCGGTACGCGGAGGCGTGCATGAACACTCCGGCAAAGTCGTCGAGCCCCGGCCACGCCGGTGTGCGGGGCGTGTGGTTGAAGCCCGTCGCGACGACGACGACAGGGGCCTCCAGCGGACCGGCCGAGGTCGCGAGGCGGTAGCCGTCGCCGCCCGGTTCGATGCGCTCGACGGTCACGTTGGTGGCGATCTCCAGCGCGTTGCGGCGCGCGTAGGCCTCCAGGTAGGCGATGAACGCATCGCGCGTCGGCCACGGTCCGTACGCACGCGGGATCGCCATGCGCGGCAGCCCCGACATCCAGCGCACGGTGTTCAGCCGCACGCTCGCGTAGCGGCGGCGCCAGCTCGCGCCGACATGCTCGAAGCGCTCCAGCACGAGCGTCGGCACCCCATGACGCTCGAGGCTCGCGGCTGCGCCGAGGCCGGCGGCGCCAGCGCCGACGACGAGCGCGAGGTGCCGGCGCGGCGCGGCGCGCGGGTCCTGGGGCCTGCTCATCCGCTCGCCGCCAGATCGATGCCGCCGAACGGCAGCGGCAGGCCGTCGAGCGTGAGGCAGGGGCTGCCGTCCGGCGCGCGCCGCGCATGGTCGAGCGCGACCCGTCCGCTGCCGATCGCCGTCAGCGCGCAGATCAGCGCCGGGCGGTCGCTCGCGCGCTTCTGCAGCTGCTCCAGCCGATCCGCGTCGGCTTGCGTCGGGCGGTGACCGGTCGCCGAGACCCATGGGCCCTGGCAGACGATCCCCCCGGCGTCGTGTCCCTCGTCGACCATGAACGTCGACGTGCGCACCCGCGCATGCCCGAGCCGCAGGGCCGCGAGCACCGGGTTGCTGCCCCTCAGGAGCCGGGAACCGCTCGCGTCGAGCGCCCGCAGGTCGCCGGGATGCTGATTGACGATGCGTCCCGCGAAGCGCGTCAGCAGCCGGCCGTGGATCCAGCGCCGATAGGCGAGGACGAGCAGGTCGAGCGGGCGCGTGCGGCGCTCGAATGCGCGCAGCTCGTCGTCGAGCAGGTCGTGGAAGCGCCGGGCACGCGCGGCGTATGCGGCGCGCTCGGTCGCGCCGCGCGCCGCCGAGGCGCGCCCGCACATGGCGGCGAAGTCACGCGCGATCGTCGGGACGTGGTGCTCGCGCGCGATCGCGACCGCCGTGCAGTCCGGCCGGTCCGAGACGACGAGCGCGACCTCCAGCAGTTCGGGGCGGCGAGCTCCGAGGTGCAGGGTCGTGCGGAGGTTCCCGCCTGTTCCGCTGACGAACACGCCCACGCGCATGGGCCGGCCGCCGGCGAAGATCGGGTGCGGCCGGCTGCTCATGCGCATCGCTCGAGCGCCTCATGCAGGCGCAGCCGCACGATCTCCAGGTCTGCCGGCGCGATCGTCAACGGCGGATGCAGTGCGATCACGTCCGGCGCCATGCCCGTACTGGCCACGAGCACGCCGTGCACGCCGTCGAGCGGTCCGGATGCCGGCGCCAGCGCGGCCGCGCGCAGCGCCGCCGCGCGTGGCCGGCGCAGCAACAGGCGGGCGACGCCGCCGCGCGCGTAGCAGGAGCGGATCGCCGCCGGGAACGCCTGCGCCAGGTCGTGCACGAGCGCGTCGAGCGACCGCTCGAGCTGGGCGACGCGAGCGCTCCAGGCGGCGTCGTCCGCGTAGCGCGCGAGCACGGCCTGCGCGACCGCGAGCATGAGCGGCGTTCCGGCGAACGTCGACGAGTGCGTGCCTGGCGGGAAGCGCTGCGGGTCCAGCAGCGGCTCGCGCGCCCACACGGCGCTCAATGCGCCGACGCCGTTCGTCAGCGCCTTGCTGACGACGACCACGTCAGGCCGCAGGCCATGCAGCTCGAAGCCGAAGCGACGTCCGGTGCGCCACAGCCCGGTGAAGATCTCGTCGACCACGAGCAGGGCGCCGGCGCCCTGCAGCCGCGCGGCGGCCTGGCGCAGCAGCGCTCCGTCCGGCAGCGTCATGCCGCCGACGTTGAGCAACGGCTCGAGCAGGAAGGCCGCCGCCTGCTCGGCCCGCACGCCGCTGCGGTCCTCGCCAATCCGCCCCGCGGCCGCGCGGCAGGACCGGCTGCAGGCCTCGCCGTCCTGGCGGTGCGGGCACTGCTCGCAGTCGGGATGGGGAAGCCGCGCGATCTCGCCGACTCCCAGCGGCAGCAAGGCGCGGTAGCGCGGGCTGGCGCTCAGGTGCGCGGTGAACGGCGAGCGGCCGTGGTAGGCGCCCTGAAACGTCACCAGCTGCCCCCACGGGCGGTTCGCCGCCACGACCTTCATCGCCAGCTCGATGCCCTGCGCGCCGCCGAGCTCGAAGGCGACGCGCCCAGGCGCTCCGGCGGCGGCCGAGATCGTCTGCTCGAGCTGCTGCGCCAGCTCGATCCGCAGCCGTGACTCGCAGAACGAGGGCAGGCCCGGCAGCTCGCCCGCGCGCGTCGCCGCCTCGTGCAGCAGCTGCGCGTCATAGCCGAGTCCGGCTGCCCCGTTGGCCGCCTCCGCGTCGATGTAGACGCGGCCTTCGGCGTCGGTCAGGCGGCTGCCCGACGCGGCCACGAACACCGGGGCCGGGCCGCCGCGGTAGGTCAGGTCGCCGGCGGCGAGGAACGGGGGCGGAGCCGTCGCGGGCGCGGGTGCGGTGCCGATCTCACTCATCGAACCGGCGTCTGTTACGTTGGCCCTGACCGGCGTCGGCGATGTGGGGGCGCGGATGGGGCGGGAGTACGAGGGCATCGACGAGCACCTGCGCCGCTGGATCGAGCGGCAGCGCGTCTTCTTCGTCGGCACCGCGCCGCTTGCGGCGGACGGCCGCGTGAACATCTCGCCGAAGGGGCCGATCGACACGCTGCGCGTGCTCGGCCCCAGGCGCCTGGCGTACCTGGACCTCGTCGGGAGCGGCGTCGAGACGCTCGCGCATCTGCGCGAGAACGGCCGCATCGTGGTGATGCTGTGCGCGTTCGAGGGCCCGCCGAGGATCGTGCGCCTGCACGGCCGTGGCGAGGTGGTGCGGCCGCGGGACCCTCGTTTCGAAGCGCTTGCCGACACGTGTCGCTTCGGGCCGGTGCGGCCCCAGCTCAAGCGCGCGATCGTCGACGTCGTGCTCGAGCGCGTCTCCGACTCGTGCGGCTACGGCGTGCCGCTGCTGAGCTACGAGGGCGAGCGTCCGCACCAGGACGCGTGGGCCGCGAAGAAGCTGCGCGTGGGCGGGCCGGACGCGCTGCTCGACTATCAGGCGCGCAAGAACGCCGTCAGCATCGACGGTCTGCCGGGCGTGGAGCTGCCGCGCTGACCTCATCGGCGTTGCGCCGCGAGCGCGCGGCGCGGGTTCTCGCACGTGACACGGTGGATCTCGTCCTCGTCCATGCCGATCGTGCGCATGTTCTCGATCTGCGCCGCGAGTTCGCACGAGCCGGCCGCGACGACGTCGTCCTCACGCAGCCACAACGAGGAGTCCGCCATCCGATGGAGCGTCTCCCCGGCCATCTGCGCGCCCTCGACGTGATCGGTTATCGCGATGATCCCTTCTGCGCCGACGTAGGCGACGGTGCGCCGACAGATGTCGAGGTCGACGTGGGCGCCGTCGAAGTTCAGGCACGGCAGCAGGCGCCCACGGCGAGCCGCGTCGAGCAGCGCGGCGGGGACCGGCCCCAGCAGCTCGGCCAGCCCGTCCGGCTCCCATGGCGCGGCGAGGAAGCGCGCGACCTCCGCGTCGCGTCTCGTCGTCGGCTCGCCGCGCCAGGCGTGCCGGAACGCCCGCGGCATGTCGTTGAACAGGTGGTCGGTGAGCACGTTGCTCTGCGCTGTCCCGGCGAGCGCGTGGACGTAGTCGATCAGCCGCTCGGCGCGAGCGGCGCTGCGCTGCGGCTGGTCGTGGCGGAAGTGACCCAGCGCCACCTTCACGTCATGCGCGTAGAGCGCCTCCACGAGATCGGCGAAGCGCATGCCGTCGCCGACGCCGTCCTCGAGCTCAACGGCGTCCGGTGCGAGGACGAGGTAGCGGAGGCCGACGTCGCCGAGCGTCGCGAGCCTGAGCCACTCGGCGGCGGTCGGCGTCCACGAGGCGTCGCGCGGCGTGCCGCCTTCGGGGCCCAGCAGCGGTCCCTCGATCGAGAAGCCGAGGATGTGCGGATACGCCTCGGGTGCTTCGGCGAACGCCGTCAGCAGGGCTAGCAGGTCGGGCATCCAGTCCCGCCGCAGGAAGATCGTCGGCACCAGGTCGATCCCGCGCCGCGCCGCCTCGGCGTTCACCGGCGCCAGCTGGGTGGGCGTGAGCGCGCTGAAGTCGTACCCGCCGATCCCGTGGCCGTGGAACAGGACGGGACGCGCGGGCCGCTGGCCGGCCTTCCCCGGGTCGGACGGCGCGCTAGCCAAGGAGGGCCGCGCTCCCGAGCACGCTCGCGAGCTTGCGCGCCACCTTGCCGCGCTCCCCGGAGCGGCAGTCCTCGGCGAGCACGTGCGCCGTGTGCGGCTGCAGCGCGAGCAGCAGCGCGCCCACCGTGCTCGAGGAGGCGTGCCGCTGCCCGGCCGTCAGGGCGAACAGCTGGCCCGCCGGCTCGTGGCGGATGTAGAGCGGCACCGCGTGGGGCGCCGAAGCCACCCCGCCTCCCACCCCCACGAGCGTCTGCTTGTAGGCGCCGTGCAGCAGCATCAGCGCACGGGCGTGCACGTGCACGTGCGGCGCCGAGACGCCGCCGACGGGCGCGAAGCGCAGGTCCACGGAGACGCCGCGGTCGGCGTCGTCGGCGAGATGGATCCAGTGCACCCCGCGATCCGCGACGAGCAGCGGGAGGTCGCCGACCTCGACGCCCTCGAGCGCGAGGCGGAAGATCGATGGCGTGGCGTGAATCGCCGTCAGCACCGGAAGGGCCGACTCGAGCAGCTCGTCGGCGTCGTCCCACTGCAGCGCACCTGGAAGCCGCATGAGCGCTGGCTCGAGCAGCGGGCCGAGCTGATCGCGTGCGGTCGTGCCGGTCGACGACATGACGTCAGATCACATCCAGCACCGAGAGCTTGTGACGCAGCAGCTCGAAGTGACTGCGGTCCATCTGCTTTCGCGCGCGCCGCTCGGGCGGCTCCTGCTGGGCGCCGTAGCGCCACCACAACTGTCCCGAGGCCCGGTCGAGGATCAACGAGCGGTCCTTCTCCGCCGGCCCCCGGATGAAGAGCGAGACGGTGTTGTCGGCCATCACCGTCGTGTGAATCGCTGAATGATGAATCGTGTAGAAGGAGCCGGCCGACTCCTCCGTCGCGAATTGCGGCTCGACCTTCAGCCCCGACACCACGGCCTGGTGATCCTCCATCGCCGCCGGCTCGAGGCTCGTGTCGAGCTCGCCGACGAGCCGGTGCCGCACGTGACGGTAGCCGCCGGCGAGGATCAGGCTCGAGAATGAAAAGCGATGATCGTGCGGGCGGTCCAGATGGTCGTTCGTGGAGAGGTGCAGGCGGATCCGAAAGCCACGTTCCGAGCCGTCGTAGATGACGAGCTTGTCGAGCAGGCGATGCCGCTCGCATTGTGCGATCAGTTGCTCATCTTCGGCGACGCGGTCAAGCAGGCGCGTAAGCGCTCGTTTGTCACCCGCAAGCTCATGCAACAGCGCGTCGTTGATCGCTGTCACTCGCTCGAGATCGGTCCAGTCAAGCCGCAGCCGATCGAGGACGTCAAGCACGCCTCCCCCTCTCTTTCCCCCGCTCGCCTTAGCAAAGCAGATGAACCTCAAGGTCGTCAACCAACAACCAGAGCTTCGTTAGACATATAACAAGCGTTTACATCAACTTGATGCTTTAGTGTCCTTCGCATGCTGTGGGGAGGCTGGAGGCCGCGGGCAGTCGTGTTCGATTGCGATGGCTTGCTGATGGACACGGAGCCTTGCTGGACCGTCGCCGAGACGGAGCTGTTCGCGGCCCGTGGACGGTCGTTCACCCCGCACCACAAAGCGGCCCTGATCGGTCGCTCGCTTGCCCACAACGCCGCGGAGATCGCTCGCCTGCTGGGCGAGACGGATGCGCTCGCACTCGAGCGCGAGCTGCTGGAACGGGTGCTGGAGGCTGTCGCGCAACGGGCGAGGCCGATGCCCGGCGCGGTCACGCTCGTGACGCACGCCGCGGCGCTGATGCCCGTCGCCGTGGCGAGCAACGCCCCGCGGCGGATCCTCGACGCGGCGCTCGCCCGCGGCGGGCTGGCCGACGCCTTCGACGCGACGCTGGCGGCCGAGGAGGTCGCCGCGCCGAAGCCGCATCCTGCGATCTACCTGGCCGCATGCGAGCGCTTGCGTCACGTCCCGCGCGACGCCCTCGCGTTCGAGGACTCGGCGACCGGAGCCGAGGCGGCGCGCCGTGCCGGGGTGCGCGTCGTGGGCGTGCCGACGCTCGAGGGGGAGATCGGCGCAGACGCGCACGCCGCGTCGCTGCTCGACAGCCGCCTTGCCCGCTGGGTCGAGCAGTGGGCTCCCGCGGCGTGAGCGCACACGCCGCGGCGCTGCGCTCACGTGCTTCCTAAGGGCTGCTCACGCTGCTCTCACGTGCGCCTGGCTGGATGAGTGCCATCCATCGACCCGGGAGGCACTGTGCCCCGTATCCCTCGCCTGCTGCCGTTGCTCGCCGCCTCGCTCGCCGTGCTCGCGCTGTCCGCCTGCGGCGGCGCCGGCACCGGCTCGTCCGGCAAGAGCGATGAAGAGAAGCGGCTCGCGTTCGAGGACTGCCTGCGCGATCGCGGCCTCGACGTGCAGACGTCGGCGGACGGGAGAACCGCGATCCGGATGAGCGTGAGAGCCGGCGGCCCTGGCGCCGGGACGAGGAAGTTCGGCACCGGCGGCCCGGGCGACCCGAACGGTCCGTTCGCCGTCTGCCGCAGACAGACCGGCTGGGCGCCGAGCCCGCCGACCGCGGCGCAGCGGGCGGAGATGCGCGACAGAGCGCTGCGGATCGCACGCTGCATGCGCGAGCACGGCGTCGACATGGCCGACCCGGCGCCCGACGGCAGACAGCTGATCAGAATCGACGGCAGCAGTCCGACGTTCCGCGCCGCGGCACGCGCGTGCGGGCTCGACGTGCCGGGCGGCGGACCCGTTCCCGCCCGCCCCGGCAGGGGCGACGCCGGCTTCGCGGTCGCGCCGTAGTGAGACGCCGGGTCGCGCTCGCGGTCGGCCTGCCGGCCGCGGCGCTCGCAGCCGTCGCGACGGTCGTGCTCGCAAGCGGCGGGAGTCCGGGTGGCGGGGCGCCGGCGCCGGCCGCCGCGCACCGTGCCGGCACGGAGCTGGTCGCGCGGCGCACGCTCGTCGACCGCGCGCAGCTCGACGGCACGCTCGGCTACGGCAGCGAGCGGCCGGCGATGGATCGCCTGGGGGGGACGATCACGTGGCTGCCGCCCGCCGGTGCCGTGATCCGCCCCGGCAGGCGGCTGTTCGCGGTCGACGGCGAGCCGGTGATCCTGATGGACGGCGCCGTGCCGGCGTGGCGCACGCTGTCGGCCGGCGTCGCCGACGGGGTCGACGTGCGCCAGCTCGAGCGCGGGCTGACGGCGCTCGGCTACGACCCCGGGACCGTGGACGAGTCGTTCACGTCCGCGACGGCGGCGGCGGTGAGGTCGTGGCAGGCCGATCTCGGCCTCGCGCAGACCGGCGGCGTCGAGCTCGGGCGCGTCGTGTTCCTGCCGGGGGCGCGGCGCGTCAAGTCGGTCGACGCGACGCTCGGCAGCGCGGGCGGGAGCGGCGCATCGAATCCCGCCGCATGGGACGGCGCCGCGCCGCAGTACGCGTTCGCCGACTACGCGCCGGGCGCAACGGCGCCGGCGACGACGCCGAGCACCACGCCCACGACGCCGGCGACCACGCCCACGACGCCGGCGACCACGCCGAGCACCACACCGACGGTGCCGAGCACGACGCCCACCACGCCCCGGACGACGCCCACGGCGCCGAGCGGATCCGGCGACCGGCCGACCGGCTCGAACGGCAGCGACGGCGGCTCGGGCGGCGACGGCGGCTCGGGCGGCGGCAGGACCGCCACGAAGATCCTCACGACGACCTCGACCGTGCGCGTCGTGACCGCCGCGCTCGACGCCGCCGACCAGCAGCTCGCGCACGTCGGGACCGCCGCGCTGATCGCGCTGCCGGACGGCCGGCGCGTGCGCGGCCGCGTCGTGCGCGTCGGCACGGTCGTGAGCGACAGCAGCGGCGACGGCGCGGCCGGCGGCGGCGGCGACGGCGGCAGCGGCGACCCGACGCTGCCGCTGACGATCCGCCTGCGCTCGCTGCGCGCGGTCGGCAGCCTCGACGCGGCCCCGGTGGCGGTCGAGCTGACGCGCAGCTCGCGGCGGAACGTGCTCGCCGTCCCGATCGCGGCCCTGATCGGGAGGTCAGGCGGCGGGTACGCCGTGCGTGTCGTGCGCGCCTCCGGCGCCGTCGTCGGCGTGCCGGTGCGGCCCGGCCTGTTCGCCGACGGCTACGTCGAGCTGACGGACGGCGCCGTGCACGAGGGCGACCGCGTGCAGGTTCCGAAGTGACCCCCGTCCTCCAGCTCGACCGCGTCGGCAAGCGCTACCCCGGCGTGACCGCGCTCGACGACGTCTCGCTGCGGATCGACCGGGGCGAGCTGCTCGCGATCGTCGGACCCTCGGGCTCGGGCAAGTCGACGCTCCTGCAGGTGATGGGCACGCTCGACCGCCCGAGCAGCGGCGGCGTGCTCGTCGAGGGACGCGACGCGGCGGCGCTCGGCGACCGCGAGCTGGCCGCCCTGCGCGCGCGCAGCATCGGCTTCGTCTTCCAGCAGTTCTTCCTGCTCGACGGGGCCAGCGCGCTCGACAACGTCGCGGACGGGCTGCTCTACGGCGGGATCCCGCGCGCACGGCGGCGCGAGCGGGCGCGCGCGGCGCTCGCGCGCGTGGGCCTGTCCGAGCGGGCGAGCCACCGCCCGAGCGAGCTGTCGGGGGGCGAGCAGCAGCGCGTCGCGATCGCGCGGGCGCTCGTCGGCGAGCCGGCGGTCGTGCTGGCGGACGAGCCGACCGGCGCGCTCGACTCCACGACCGGCGCCGGCATCGTCGCGCTGCTGCGCGAGCTCAACGCCGCCGGCACGACGATCGCCGTCATCACGCACGACCCGGAGGTGGCGGCGGCGATGCCGCGGCGGGTGGCGCTGCGCGACGGGCGGCTGCAGGCGTGAGCGCGCTCGCGCCGCGCCGCCGGCGGCGCACGCGCGCCGCGGCGCCGCTGCCGCCCAGCCGCCTGCTGGGAGCCGACCTGCTGCGGCTCGGCGCTCACGGCTTGCGCACGCGCCCTGCGCGCGCGGCGCTGTCGGCGCTCGGGATCGCGATCGGGGTGGCCGCGATGGTCGCCGTGCTCGGCGTCGGCGAGTCGAGCCGCACGCGCCTGCTCGACCAGCTCGCCAAGCTCGGCACGAACCTGCTGACCGTCGCGCCGGGGCAGAGCTTCTTCAGCGACACGGTCACGCTGCCGTCGAGCGCGGCGCGCGCGATCCGCGGGCTGCCGGGCGTCGAGCTCGCGGCTTCCACGACGTCGATCGACGCGAGCGTGCGCCGCACCGACCGCATCCCGCAGGAGGAGGGCGGCGGAATCCAGCTGACCGCCGCCGAGCCGGGCCTGCTGCGCGCGGTCGGCGGGACGCTGCGCAGCGGCCGCTTCCTCGACGCCGCGCTCGTGCGCTACCCGGCCGTCGTGCTCGGCGCCGTCACCGCGCAGCGGCTCGGCATCGAGCGGCCCGGCCCGCGCGTCTACGCGAACGGGCGCTGGCTGACCGTCGTCGGGATCCTGCGGCGCGTCCCGCTCGTGCCCGACGTCGACCGCGCGGCGCTGATCGGCTACCCGGCCGCGCACGCGCTGTTCGGCACGACGCGCAGCGCGTCGACGATCTACGTGCGCGCCCGCGACGACGCGGTCCTGCAGACGCGGACGCTGCTGGCGCCGACCGCCGACCCGCAGGCGCCGGAGGAGGTCGCCGTCAGCCGCCCGTCCGACGCGCTCGCCGCGCGCGCCGCGACCGAGGACGCGCTCACCGCGCTGCTGCTCGGGCTCGGCGCCGTCGCGCTGCTCGTCGGCGGGATCGGGATCGCGAACGTGATGGTGATCGCGGTGCTCGAGCGCCGCCGCGAGATCGGCCTGCGCCGCGCGCTCGGCGCCGCGCGCCGCCACGTCGGCGCGCAGTTCCTGTGCGAGGCGCTGCTGCTGAGCCTGCTCGGCGGCGCGCTCGGCGTGGCGCTCGGCGCCGCCGGCACGCTCGCCTACGCGGCCGCCCAGGACGTGCGTGCGGTCGTCCCGCTCGTCGCCGTCGCCGGCGGTCTCGCCGCCTCGCTCCTGATGGGCGGGATCGCCGGCCTCTATCCCGCGATCCGCGCCACGCGCCTGTCGCCGACGGAGGCGCTGCGGGCTGGGTGACTGGTCCCGTGCTGCTCGACGAGTGGCAGGTCGTCCCGCAGGTGTTGGGAGCCGTGAAGCGAGCGGTGGACGACGATCCGCGCCCCGGGCGCTTCCTGCTCACCGGCAGCGTGCGTGGCGATCTTGAGGCCCCGACATGGCCCGGCACCGGGCGAGTCGTGCCGATCACGCTCTACGGGCTCGCCGAGCGCGAGCTTCACGGGCGCATCGAGGGGCCGACGTTCGTCGAGCGGCTCGCGGAAGGCCAACTCGATGCGTTCGCACTCCCGCGCGAGGTTCCCGATGTGGTCGGCTACATCGACCTGGCACTCCGCGGTGGCTTTCCCGAGACCGTCCTGCGACGCACTGGTGAGGTGGCACGGGCGTGGTTGGACGGCTACCTGCGGCAGCTGCTCACGCGCGACGTGGAGGGGCTCGACGGTCAACGCGACCCGGCTCGGCTGCGGCGCTACTTCGAGACGCTTGCGCTCAACAGCGCGGGGCTGGTCGACCACAAGACGCTCTACGACGCCGCCGGGATCCACCGCATGACGGGCGTCGCCTACGAGCGGCTGCTGACGAACCTGTTCGTCCTCGACGCGCTTCCGCCGTGGACGTCGAACCGCCTGGTCCGCCTCGTGCGCGCACCGAAGCGCTACTTGGTCGATTCGTCGCTCGTGGCGACGGCGCTCGACCTCGACCGCCGGGCGGTGCTGCGCAGCGGAGATCTCATCGGTCGTCTCATCGACACGTTCGTCGTCGCGCAGCTGAGGCCGGAGCTCGAGCTGCGGTCGCCGCAGCCGCGCCTCTACCACCTGCGACAGCGGGATGCTCGCCGCGAGATCGACCTCGTCGCCGAGGTCTCAGCCGGCGACGTGGTCGCGATCGAGATCAAGGCGACGTCGGCGCCGAGCCGCGACGACGCCCGCCATCTCGTGTGGCTGCGCGATCAGCTGGGTGAGCGGTTTCTCGCGGGCGCCGTGCTGCACAGCGGGCCGCGGCCCTTCCGGCTCGACGAGCGCGTGTTCGCGTTGCCGATCTGCTGTTTGTGGGGCTGATCCGTCAAACCCGCCGGCCCGGCGCGTCCCCCGCCTGACCGCACGCCTTCTCGGAGGATTGCCGCGCGTCGGCGCCCGGGTACCACCCGCGTGCCTGCCGCCGAGATCGAGGAGGGGTCCGCAATGGGGAATCGTCACCGCAGCGTCGCGTCGCTCGCGCGCCTGCTGCTCGCCGCCGCCGCCGCACTGCTGCTGGCGGCCGCCTTCGCCGCCTCGGCCGGAGCGCACGGGCACGGGCACGCGTACGGCCACGACCGCGCACAAGGCAAGCCGCTCACCGTGATGACGCGCAACCTCTACCTCGGCGCCGACCTCACGCGCGCCTTCGCGGCGCTGCAGGCGCCGCCCGACAGACAGCTCGACGTCCTGATCGGCGCGACGACGACGATCCGCGCGATCGTCGACCAGACGAACTTCCCCCTGCGCGCGCAGCGGATCGCGGCCGAGATCGCCGAGCACCGACCCGACCTGATCGGCCTGCAGGAGGTCGCGTTGTGGCGGCACGGCCCGCTGGGGCAGGAGGCGGCGACCGTCGACTACGACTTCCTCCAGCTGCTGCTCGGCGCGCTCGACGCGCGCGGCGCCCACTACGTCGTCGCGCACGTGCAGCAGGAGTCCGACGTGACGCTGCCGGGCTTCCTCGACGGCACGCTGCAGAACCTGCGCCTGACGATGCGCGACGTCGTGCTCAAGCGCGCCGACGAGGGCGTCAAGCTGCTCGACGCCGGCGGCGCCAACTACGTGACGCGCATCCCCGTCACGCTCGCCGGCCAGACCGCGTCGTTCATCCGCGGCTACAACGTCGTCGACGTCAGAGCGGGCAGCAAGCCCGTCCGCTTCATCAACACGCACCTCGAGTCCGAGTCCTCCGACGTCGCCTACGCGCAGGCGGCCGAGCTGCTCGCCGGCCCCGCCTCGCCGGCCAACGGCTGGGACACGATCCTGGCGTGCGACTGCAACACCGACCCGCTGAACGCGTCGGTCAAGCCGGGCCAGGTCAGAGCGCACCAGGATCCGTACCTGCTGCTCACCGGCCCCGGCGGCTTCCATGACGAGTGGCTGCTGTTCGCGCCGGCCGAAGCCGGCTTCACGTCGGGCCTCAGAGAGCTCGTCAACGACTCGCCGGCGGACGCCGCGGCGGAGTTCAATCACCGCATCGACTTCATCTTCGGCCGCGAGGCCGACGGCTCGGCGATGCCGGTCAAGCGCGCCTGGGTCACCGGCAAGGACCCGGCCGACCGCACCCCGCCGACGCCGATCGGCCGCCTGTGGCCGTCCGACCACGCCGGCGTGGTGGTCGAGCTGCGGCCCTAGAAAGCAGAGTCGAGGACGCGCCCCGGCTGGACAGCCGGCCGGGGCGCGGATAGGTTCGGGCGACCCGACGAGGAGGGATCGCCCGTGTCATCCGCCGTGCCGGACTCCGAGCTGAAGACCCGTCATCGCGCGATGTGGGCCTCCGGCGACTACCCGTCGATGGTCGAGACGTTCCTGCTGCCGCTCGGCCCGCAGCTGGTGGACGCGTGCGGCATCCAAGCCGGCATGTCCGTCCTCGACGTCGCCGCCGGCACCGGCAACGCCTCGCTGCCCGCCGCCGAGCGCGGCGCGCAGGTGACCGCGAGCGACCTCACGCCCGAGCTGCTCGAGGCCGGTCGCGCCCGCGCCGAGGCGCAGGGGCTGAGACTCGACTGGGTCACGGCCGACGCGGAGAACCTGCCGTTCGGGGACGCGTCGTTCGACGTCGCGATGTCGTCGATCGGCGCGATGTTCGCGCCCCGCCACGAGGCGGTCGCCGGCGAGCTCGCGCGCGTCTGCCGCCCCGGCGGCACGATCGGGATGCTCAACTGGACGCCCGAGGGGATGATCGGCGCGCTGTTCAGGACGATGGGTCCGTTCGCGCCGCCCCCGCCCCCCGGCGCGCAGCCGCCGCCGCTGTGGGGCGGCGAGCAGCACGTGCGCGAGCAGTTCGGCGACCGCGTGCAGTGGCGCACGTTCGAGCGCCGCATGCTGCCGGTGACCGCGTTCACGCAGCCGCGCGAGTACGGCGAGCACTTCAAGGAGCGCTACGGACCGACGATCGTCGCGCGCGCGAACGCCGTCAGAAGCGGGCGCGAGGACGAGTTCGACGCCGCGCTCGACGCCTTCTGCGAGGAGTGGAACACCGGCAGCGACGGCGACGCGTACTTCGAGCAGGAGTACCTGATCGCGGTCGGCACGCGCACGTAGCGATGGCACGGGAGCAGGCGACCTACTGCCGCATCTGCGAGCCGCTCTGCGGGATGGTCGCCACGGTCGAGGACGGCCGGCTGCTGAAGCTGCGTCCCGACCCGGACCATCCGCTCTCGCAGGGCTTCGCCTGCCCGAAGGGGATCGCGTTCGAGCAGGTCCACAACGATCCGGACCGCGTGCTGCACCCGCTCAAGCGCCGGTCCGGCGGTGCGCCCGGCGAGTTCGAGCGCGTCAGCTGGGACGAGGCGATGGCCGACATCGTCACCAGACTGCGCGCGATCCACGCGCAGCACGGCCCGCAGGCGATCGGCTGGTACTGGGGCAACCCGGGCGCGTTCAGCGCCTCGCACACGCTGTGGCTCGCGTCGTTCATGACGCTGCTCGGCTCCTCGCACCTGTTCACCGCCGGCTCGCAGGACGTCAACAGCCGCTTCGTCGCCAGCCAGCTGCTCTACGGCGCGCCGCTCGTCGTGCCGATCCCCGATCTCGCGCGGGTGGACCTGCTCGTCGTGATCGGCGCCAACCCGCTCGTCTCGCACGGCAGCGTGCTCACCTCGCCGCGCATCAAGGAGTCGCTGCACGCGATCGTCGGCCGCGGCGGCCGCGTCGTCGTGGTCGACCCGCGCCGCACCGAGACGGCGAGCGCGTTCGAGTGGCTGCCGATCACGCCCGACGGCGACGCGTGGCTGCTGCTGTCGCTGCTCAACGTGCTGTTCGCCGAGGGGCTCGCGGACGAGCAGGCGATCGCGGCGCAGGCGTCCGGCGCCGCCGCGCTGCGCAGGCTCGCGGCGCCGTTCGCGCCGGAGGAGGCCGAGCCGCACAGCGGGATCCCGGCGGCGCAGGTGCGCGAGCTGGCGCACGCGCTCGCGAGCGCGCCGCGCGCCGCGCTCTACGGCCGCACCGGCACCTGCCTCGGCCGCCACGGCACGCTCGTGTCGTTCCTGCTCGACGCGGTCAACCTCGTCGCCGGCAACCTCGACCGCGAGGGCGGCGCGATGTTCGGCACGCTCGGACTGCCGTTCGAGCGCGCGCTGACCGCGCTGCTGCCGAAGCTGCTGCCGGTCGGCTACGACCACCGCCGCAACCGCATCGGGGGCTTCCCCGAGGTGCTCGGCTCCGAGCCGGCGACGCTGATGGCGAAGGAGATCGCGACGCCCGGTCCCGACCAGGTCAAGGCGCTGTTCGTGTCCGCCGGCAACCCGGTGCTGAGCGTGCCGAACGGCGACGAGCTGGAGGCCGCGATGGAGCAGCTCGAGCTGTGCGTCTCGCTCGACTTCTACGTCAACGAGACGAACGCGCACGCCGACTACGTGCTGCCCGCGACGACGATGTACGAGCGCGCCGACTTCCCGCTGCCGTTCCAGACCTACCTCACGACGCCGTTCCGCCAGGCGACGGAGGCGGTCGTGCCGCCGGCCGGCGAGGCGCGCGAGGAGTGGGAGACGATCGACGTGCTGATGCGCGCGCTCGCGCGCCGCTCGCGCGGGCTCGGCCTGCTGCAGCTCGCACGCCGCGCGCTTGCGCTGGTCGGACGCAGACTGGAGCCGCGCCTGCTGCTCGACGTCGTCGTGCGGCTCGCCGAGGGCGGCGACCGCTTCGGCCTCAAGCCCGGCGGACTCACGCTCAAGCGGCTGACCGACGAGCACCCGCACGGCAAGGTGCTGCGCCCGCACCTGCGCGCCGGCGTGCTGCGGCGCGTCTCGCTGCACCGCGACCGCCGCGTCGCGCTCGACCACGCCGCGATCGCGGACGAGGTCGACGCGCTGCGCACGCGCGCCGCCGCGCAGCCGGACGGCGACTTCCCGCTGCGCCTGATCGGCATGCGCGAGCTGCGCTCGGAGAACTCGTGGATGCACAACGCGCCGCTGCTGCTGCGCGGCGGGCGCAGGCACACCGCGCGCCTGCACCCGGCCGACGCGGCCGGCCTCGGGCTGACCGACGGCGACGGCGTGCGGCTCACGACGCGTCACGGCACGATCGAGCTGCCGGTGACGCTCACGGAGGACCTCAAGCCCGGCGTCGTGGCGGTGCCGCACGGCTGGGGCCACAAGGGCACCGGCGGCTGGAGAGGCGCCAACGCCGCCGCGCGCGACGGCGGCGCGAACGTGAACCTGTTGACGTCCTCCGAGCCGGAGGACCTCGAGCGGCTCGCGGGCATGGCGGTGCTCAACGGCGTGCCCGTGCGAGCCGAGGCCGCATGAGGCTCCCGCCCGGTCCGCGCGGCCCCGCGGCGCTGAACTTCGCGCGGCTCGTGGAGCGTCCCTTCGAGACGCTGCTCGGCTGGCACGCGCGCTACGGCGACGCGTTCACGGTCCGCTTCCCGATCTTCGGCACGGGCGTCTACGTCGCCGACCCGCAGGCGATCAGAGGCCTCCACACCGGCGACCAGTCCGACCTGCGCGCGGGCGAGGCGAACGCGCCGCTCGGCATCGTGGCCGGCCAGCGCTCGGTGCTCGTGCTCGACGGCGCCGAGCACCTGCGCCAGCGCCGGCTGCTGCTGCCGCCGTTCCAGGGCTCGGCCGTCACCGCCTTCCGCACCGTGATCCGCGACGTCGCCGAGCGCGAGGTTGCACGCTGGCGTCCCGGCGAGCGCTTCGTCATGCGCGACCGCATGCGCGCGCTGACGTTCGAGGTGATCGCGCGCGCCGTCTTCGGCGTCGAGCAGCCGGTGCGGATCGAGCAGCTGCGGCACGCGCTCGTCGGCGTGATCGATCGCCAGTGGGTGGCGCTGCTGCCGCGCGCGCTGCAGCACGACCTCGGGCCGCGCAGCCCGTGGGGCGCGTTCCAGACGCGCCTGCGCGCAGCCGACGCGCTGCTGTACGAGGAGATCGGCCGCCGCCGCGAGGCGCCCGACCTCGACGAGCGCACCGACGTGCTGTCGCTGCTGCTGCGCGCCCGCGACGAGGACGGCGCCGCGATGAGCGACGTCGAGCTGCGCGACGAGCTGATGACGATGCTGCTCGCGGGCCACGAGACGACGGCGACCGCGCTCGCGTTCGCGTTCGACCTGCTGCCGCGCCACCCGCAGGCGCTCGCCCGCCTGCGCGACGAGCTGGCGGCGGGAGAGGATGCGTACCTCGATGCGGTCGTGACCGAGACGCTGCGGCTGCGGCCGATCATCGACGCCAACCAGCGCATGCTGACGCGGCCGCGCACCGTCGCCGGCTGGGAGCTGCCGGCCGGCGTCGCCGTCTACCCGGCGATCGCGGTCGTCCACCGGCGTCCCGACCTGTACCCGCAGCCGAATGCCTTCCGGCCCGAGCGCTTCCTCGACGGGCGCACCGAGTCATACGCATGGCTGCCGTTCGGCGGCGGCATACGCCGCTGCATCGGCGCCGCGCTCGCGCAGGCGGAGATCGCCGAGGCGATCCGCGCGATCGTCACCCGCGCCGAGCTGCGTCCGGCGCGCGAGCGGCCCGACCCGGTCGTGATGCGCGGCGTCACGCTCGTGCCGCGCCACGGCGTGCCCGTCGAGGTGGCCGCGACGGCATAGCCGACGCGCCGGAAAGCGGGCCGTGAATGCCGGCGCGCGGAAGCTACGGTGGGCGGGTGCGCCGCTGGCTTCCGCTGATGACGATCTGCCTCGGCACGTTCATGCTGCTGGTGGACGTGACGATCGTGAACGTGGCGCTGCCGCGCATGGTCGTCGACCTGCATGCCTCGTTCGGCGCGCTGCAGTGGGTCGTCGACGCCTACGCGCTCGCGCTCGCCGCGCTGCTGCTCGGCGTCGGCGCGATCGCCGACCTCGTCGGCCATCGCCGCGCCTACGTCGCCGGGCTCGCGGTCTTCGCGCTGTCGTCGTTCGTCTGCGGGATCGCGCCGGGCTCGACGACGCTGGTCGCGGCGCGCGCCGTGCAGGGCGTCGGCGCGGCGGCGATGTTCGCCACGACCTTCGCGCTGCTCAACAGCTCCTACGCCGGCCGCGACCGCGGCACCGCGTTCGGGATCTGGGGCGCCGTCGCGGGCGCGTCGGCGGCGATCGGCCCGGTCGTCGGCGGCCTGCTGACGGAGGGCGCGTCGTGGCGCTGGATCTTCTTCGTCAACCTGCCGGCGAGCGTGCTCGCGATCGCGCTGTGCGTGTTCGTCCTCACCGACGTGCACGAGACGATCCGCCGGCGGGTCGACGTGCCCGGGATGCTCGCCTTCAGCGGCGCGGCCGCGGCCGCGACCTACGCGCTGATCCGCGCCAACGAGGCGGGCTGGTCGAACGCGCTCACGTGGTGGATGCTCGCGCTCGCGGGCGCGCTGCTGGCGGCGTTCGTGTGGACGGAGGCGCGCTCGCCGCATCCGCTGCTCGACCTCGCACTGCTGCGTCAGCGCTCGTTCGTCGGCGTGCTCGCGGCCGGTCTGCTGCTGCCGTTCGCCGCCTTCGCGGCGTTCACCTACACGTCGATCTGGCTGCAGTCGGTGCTCGGCATGAGCCCGGTTCAGGCGGGCCTCACGGGGATCCCGATGTCGGCGATGGCGTTCGTCGTCGCGGCGACCGTCAGCCGCCATCTGCACGGCATGCGGGCCGACCGGGTGATCGGCGGCGGACTCGTGCTGATCGGGCTCGGCGGCGTCGTCGGAGCCGTGCTCGTGCACGGCTCGGCACGCTGGCAGGCGCTGGTGCCCGGCTACCTGCTGATCGGGATCGGCGTCGGCGTCGCGACGCCGATCCTCGGCTCGGTCGCGATGTCGATCGTTCCGCCGCAGCGCGGTGGGATGGCGGCGGGCGCGGTCAACACGATGCGCCAGCTCGGCTTCGCCTTCGGCATCGCGGCGCTCGGCAGCGTCTTCGCCGCCCGCGCGCAGAGCAGCCTCTCCGCCCGCGACGCGACCGACGCCGCGCACACCGCGCGGGCCGTGGCCGGCGGTCAGGCGCCGGCGCTGCTCGCCGCCGCGCCGGCCGGCGCGCGCCACGCGCTCGACGGCGCGGTGCACGCGGCGGCGGTGAGCGGCGTGCGAGGCGCCTTCGCGATCTCCGGCGCGGTCGGGCTCGCCGCCGCCGTGCTCGTGCTGGTGCTGATGCGCCCGGCCGCGGTCCCGGCGGAGGCGGCCGAGCGCGCCGAGCGCGCCGTCGTCTGAGGACAACGCCGGCGCGCCGCTTTGGCCGCTTCGCACGAGGCGTCCGCGGAGCCCGCCGGGAAGACTTTCAGTCCGTGGCACCGGAACGTGGGCAGGCGCTGTGGCACCCCTTCGCCGACATGGGCGCCGTCGAGGGCGCGCCGTTCGTGCTCGAGCGCGGCGAGGACGTGTGGGTGTGGGACGAGCAGGGCCGCCGCTACCTCGACGCGACCGCCTCGCTGTGGTGCGCGAACGTCGGCCACGGGCGTCCCGAGATCGCCGAGGCCGTCGAGCGCCAGCTGCGCGCGCTCGACACGTACTCGACCTTCGGCGACTTCGCCAACGGCCCGGCGATGGACCTCGCCGACCGCATCGCCGCGCTCGCGCCGGCGCCCGGCTCGCGCGTCTTCCTCGGCTCCGGCGGCGGCGACGCGATCGAGTCCGCGGCGAAGATCGCACGCGCGCACTTCCAGCTGACGGGCCAGCCCGAGCGCACCTGGTTGATCACGCGCGAGCACGGCTACCACGGCACGCACGGCTACGGCACGAGCCTCGGCGGGATCGAGTCCAACCTGTCGAACTGGGGCCCGCTCGACCCGGCGATCGCACACGTGCCGCACGACAGCGCGGCGGCGCTCGAAGCCGAGATCGCGCGGCTCGGACCGGAGCGCGTGGCGGCCTTCTTCTGCGAGCCGGTGATCGGCGCCGGCGGCGTGCGGCTGCCGCCGGCGGGCTATCTGGAGGCGGTCGCCGACGTCTGCGAGCGCACCGGCGCGCTGTTCGTCGCGGACTGCGTCATCTCGGCGTTCGGCCGGCTCGGCACGTGGCTGGGAATCGATCGTTGGCCGGTCGAGCCGGACATGATCGTGCTCGCGAAGGGGATCACCGGCGGCACGCTGCCGCTCGGTGCGCTGGTCGTCGCGCCGCACGTCGCCGAGCCGTTCTTCACCGGCGAGGCGGGCGCCCCGGTGCTGCGCCACGGCCAGACCTATTCAGGACATCCGACATGCTGCGCCGCGGCGCTCGCGACGCTCGACATCTACGAGCGCGACGGGCTGATCGCGCGCGGACGCGAGCTGGAGGGCCCGCTCGAGCGCGCGCTGCGTCCGCTGGAGCGGCATCCGCTGGTCGACGAGGTGCGCGCCGGGATCGGACTGCTGGGCGCCGTCGAGCTGACCCACGCGGCGCGCGCCGCCGACCCGAGCGCGGTGTCGCGGCTGACGCTGGCGTGTCGCGAGCAGGGCCTGCTGGTCCGTGCGCTCGCGACGGGCGTCGCCGTCTCGCCGCCGCTGACGATCGGCGAGGCGCAGATCGCCGAGATCGGCGACGGCATCGCGGAAGGTCTCACTGCGCTCGAGCGCGCGCCGCTGGGCTAGCGATCTGCTGTCATTCAGTAGGTGACTGACGACGCTCCCGCCATCTCCTACCTCGCGCTGCGTCGCGGCACGCGCGTGCGCGGCAGCGACGGCGTCGAGGTCGGGCGCGTGCGGCGGGTGCAGAACAACGCGCGCGAGCACATCTTCGACGGCATCGTCGTCGAGACGAGGCAGGGCCGGCGCTTCGTCGACGCGCCCGAGGTCGGGCGCATCACCGAGCAGGCGGTCACGTTGACGGTGCCGGCGTCCGAGGTGCTCGACGCGGCCCCGCCGCGCTCGCGCATGCTCGAGCGGATCGACCGCATGACGATCGTCCGCCGCGCCAAGCGCGAGCTGCGCAACCGCTGACCGTCGAGATAGCTAAGCGGGCGGGCGTCTGCGCTCATCGAAAAACCGCCGTGGCTACGATTGCCGCCAAACTGGAAGTTCTTGACACTGGAGTTAAGTGCGCCTAGTCTCAGATACGAGCCTCGCCATGCCCTGACTTCGGGTGCGGCGCCAGGCGCAATCTAACTAAAGGGGGAGGCTGCGACGGAACATGCTTTCGCAGTTGCGCATTCGTGCGCCGATTAATGCGACTCTATAACTGAGGTGTGAGATGAAACACTGCAAGCTGCTCCTCATGGCTGTGGGTGCCGCGGTGCTGCTCGGCGGGCTGACATCCGCAGCATCGGCGAGGACCCTCTCATATTCGAGCCAGTCCTGGTGGCACATATGGAGGGAAGTGAGATTCAGCGGACTCTTCGGCACCACCAGCTGCCAGCTCACGCTCGAAGGGTCGATGCACGAGAGGACGATACCGAAGGTCAGAGGCTGGCTAGTCGGCTTCGGCACCAGGGCGAGGCTCGGATCGTGCGCCAGCGGCACCGCAACGATCCTAAGCGAAACCCTCCCCTGGCATGAAGAGTACGCCGGCTTCAGAGGGACGCTACCCAACGTCATCGCCATCATCGCCAACTTCATCAATGTGTCGGGTCGCGTCAGGGAAACAGGCGGCATCACCTGTCTATTCAGGAGCACGGCGACAGAACCTGTCGTCGTGACGCGCAACGTCTCGTCGGGGACGATCACGTCAGCGGAAATCGGCGGAAGCGTGAGGACCGGCGCCGAATGCTTCGGCGCAGCCGGTACGTTCACTTCCGACAGGGGCACGGCCGCCGTCGCGGGCACGAGCACCAGGATAACTATCAATCTAATATAGGTGCTTGACAGGAGCGCTGTGCGGCGGCGCTGCTTCAAGCGGCGCCGCCGTTGAATTCAGGCTACCGCCCCGCCACCAGGTTCGCCGCGCGCGCGAGCTGGCTGGTGCGCGGGGCGGCGGACGCGGCCTCGCGCCGGTCGGCGGCGCGGTAGAGCGCGGCGACGGCGGTCGCGCCGAGCCAGCGCAGCGGCTCGGGCTCCCAGCGGCGCGCCGCGTGGCCGACCCACGGCAGCCGCGTGAGCTCCGTCTCCTCGCCGAGCGCGAGGTCGCGCAGCGTGCGGCCGGCGAGGTTCGCCGCGCCGACGCCGTAGCCGACATATCCATCCGCGCCGCCGAGCCCGCCGCGAGGGTCGAAGCGCACCGCCGCGGTCCAGTCGCGCGCGACGCCGATCGCGCCGCACCACGCGTGCTCGATCGCGGCGTCGGCGGCGGCGGGGAACAGCTCGCGCACGCGGGCGGCGAGCCACTGGACGGTGCGCCGCTCGACGCGGCCGTCGCGGTCGGTGCGCGAGCCATAGCGGTAGGTGCCGCGACCGCCGAGCGCGATGCGGCCCTCGCTCGTGCGCTGGGCGTAGACGAACGCGTGGGCGGCGTCGCCGAGCAGTTCCGCGCACTTCCAGCCGATCGCCGACCACACGTCTGCGGACAGCGATTCGGTCACGACCATCGCCGACGTCAACGGCAGCAGCCGCCGGCGCTCTCCGCGCAGGCTGGGCGCGAAGCCCTCGACGCAGCTCAGCACGACCGGGGCGCGGACCGTGCCGCGATCGGTTGCCGCTGCCGCCGTTCCGCTGCCGCGCGCCTCGGTCTGCGCTGCGCGCAGCTCGCGCACCGTCGTCCGCTCGTAGATCCGTGCGCCGCGCTGCTCGACCGCCTCCGCCAGGCCGCGCACGAGCTTCGCCGGCTGGATGCGCACGCCGTGCGGCGTCCAGGTCGCCCCGCGCGCTCCGGCCACCCGCACCCGCGCGGCGAGCTCCGCCGCGTCGAGCTCGGCGAGCTCGTCGTCCGCGCCCAGGTCGGCCCGGGCTGCCGCGACCTGCGCGCGCAGCCGTGCGACCTGCGCGGCATTGCGGCCGACGCGCAGCACGCCGCCCGCGACCGCGTCGCAGTCGATCCGCTCCTGCGCGCAGACCGCCAGCACGTCCGCGACGCTCTCGCGCATCGCACGGCGCATCGCCGGGTCGGGTCGGCCGGCGAACGCCGGCGTCAGCCAGCCGCCGTTGCGGCCGGACGCGCCGAAGCCCACCCGCTCCCGCTCGAGCACGACGACGCCGAGCTCTGGCCGCGCACGCATGAGGTGGTAGGCGGTCCACAGGCCGGTGAAGCCCGCGCCGACGATGCAGACGTCGGCGTCGCGGTCGCCTGCGAGCGGCGGGCGGACGACCGGTGCGCCGAGCGATGCGTCCCAGAAGGAGACGTCCCCGTTGCGGCGAGCGTGCGCGCCCACCGGATCACCGTAGCCGAGGGCCGTCGATATCCGTCGAAATACACCGCACTAGGTGTGGCTTACGCCGCCTGCGGTCTGGTGACAACCGCATCCGTAATGAAGGGTCCTGCGGATGCCGAAGCCGACCCGCGTCACGGACCTGGGCAGAACCGTGCGTGCGCTCCGGCGCGAGCGCGATCTCTCGCAGGAGGCGCTCGCCGCGCGCGCCGATCTGCACACCAATCAGGTCGGCCGGCTCGAGCGCGGCACGAACGTGCAGATCGGCACGCTGCTGGCGATCGTCGAGGGCCTCGGCATCGGCCTCGCCGAGCTCGGCGAGGCCTACGACGCGCGGCGCGCTGGACACCGGTAGCCGAGCGGGCCGCAGCGGCCGGACGACCCCGGCATTTGGGGCGCTGCGGGGGCCGTCCGGATCCGCGCCGCACCAGGGGCTCGGGAAGGTTCCCCTGGCACACCCTGCCCCGATCTGCGAGCCCCGCCGCGCGCAGGGACGATCGCGGGGGATCGGCTCGATTCCGGTGCAGGGCTAGCTGAGCCTACACAAACAAACCGATAAAGGTTGAAGTTGCACCGATAAGGGTCTGGCATCCACCTCTTATGTGGTGCAGCCTGGCGGCGGGATGCGGTCGCTCACTGCCGAGGATCAGCTGCGCGCACTGGGCCAGGCGGTGCGTCGGGCGCGGCGCGACCGCGACCTCTCCCAGGAGGCGGTGGCCGCCGCTGCCGGCGTGCACCCCAATCAGGTCGGGCGCTTGGAGCGCGGCGAGGCGGACGTCTACACCTCGACGATGCTGCGCATCGTGGCGGGCGTGGGCGTATCGCTGGCGGACATCGCCCGCGCATACGACGCGTCGCTGCCCGACCCCGCCTAGCGCGATCTCGTCAGACGTCGCGGTCGAGCTTGCGCAGGCCGCGCGCGATGTTGCCGTGCAGCACGCGCGCGACGAGCGGCGCGAGGCCGGGGACGGGCGAGCCGAGCTGGATCGTGTAGTCGAGGCGGGTCCCGCCGCTGCCATCGGACATGAACGCCATCACGCCCTCGTGGTCGCGCATCGGGCTGCCTCTCGTGATGCGGTAGGCGATCCGCTCGTTCGGCGCGAACGACGTGACCGTCTCCTCGAAGGGCAGGAGGCCGCCGAAGCTCAGCCGCCGGCACGAGCCGACGCCGTTGCGCTCGGTGTCGCCGTCGCGCACGCGCTCGACGCGCGTGCCGAACAGCGCCGCAAGGTTCTCGTGCTCCGCCAGGTACGCGAACACGCGCTCCACCGGCGCGCGGAACTGATGCGTGACGTGGACGTGCGAGAGCGCCATGGCGGCGCGGACCTTACTCGCCGGCCGCGAGGCGAAGCGGCAGCTCGCGCAAGCCGTACACGCCCTGCACGCCCTCGAAGACGGGCTCGCCGGCGAGCTCGAGCGTCGCGACCCGCTCGGCGATCAGCCGCAGTCCCTCCTGCAGCTCGGCTCTCGCGAGGTTCGCGCCGAGGCAGTAGTGGATGCCGGCGCCGAACGTGAGCGGTCTGCCGAGATCGCGCTCGGCTTCCACGTCGAACGCCTCGTCGGACCCGTCGCCCGCGCGGTTCGCCGTGTGGGCGCAGATCAGCAGCACCGTGTCCTTCGGGAACGCCACGTCGCGGTACTCGACGTCCTCGATCAGGATGCGCGCGGTGAACGGCGTGATCGGCTCGTAGCGCAGCGCCTCCTCGACGACGGCCGGCGCCAGCGACGGGTCGTCGCGCAGCAGCGCCCACTGCGCCGGATGCTCGGCCAGCAGCCGCACGGCATGCGCCAGCTGCGACTGGGTCGTGTCGATCCCGCCGATCAGCACGTCGAGCACGAGGTTCACGAGCTCGACGTCGGAGAGGCGGTCGCCGTCCTCCGCGCGCGCGGCGATCAGCTGCGAGATGAGGTCGTCGGCGGGATCGTCGCGACGTGCCGCCAGCAGCGCGTCGAGGTAGTCGTAGAGCTCGACGACGTGGCGCTCGATGCGCGGGCGCTCGGCCATCAGCGTCGGCGCGTCGAACTGCCGCTGCACCCAGTTCGACCACTCGTGCAGGCGCGGCGCGTCGGCCAGCGGCGCGCCCAGCACGCTCGCGATCACGAGCGAGGGGTAGGGCTTCGCGACCGCCGAGACGAAGTCGACCGTCTCGCCGGAGGCCAGCGCGGCGTCGAGCAGCTCGCCCATGAAGCCGCGCATCGCCGGGCGCCAGCGCTCGGCCGCGCGCGGCGTGAAGGAGGGATTCACGAGTCCGCGCAGGCGCGCGTGGTCGGGACCGTTGATGTGCAGGATGTTGCGGCGCATCTCCTCGTACAGCGGCCCGTCGTCGATCCCGAAGATCTCGGCGATCTTCATCCCGGGGAACTCGGCCGCGCGCGAGCGCAGGAAGTGCGCGGCGGCCTCGCGCTCGAGCACCACGTAGCCGAGCGGCGTCGACGCCAGCCAGCCTTGCTCGCGCAGCTGGCGCATCGTCGCGTGGAAGCGCGGTCCGTGCAGGTCGGCGTCGGTGTAGTCGAACGCCGGCAGGTCGAGATCGGTGACGCGCGTCATTGGGACTGGCTCCACGGCCAGCCTACCGCTAGGGTCCCGCGGGCAAGTCCACTCCCCCAAAAGGAGGTCCCACGTGAAGGTGATCGGCGTCGGCTTCGGCCGCACGGGAACCATGTCGCTCAAAGCGGCGCTGGAGCGGCTCGGCGCGGGGCCCTGCTTCCACATGATCGATCTGATCGTCGGTGAGGAGAGAGACGCGCTGATCCCGAAGTGGGTCGACGTCGCCGACGGTCAGCCCGACTGGCAGGACGTCTTCGACGGCTTCGAGGCCACGGTCGACTGGCCGGCGGCGGCGAGATGGCGCGAGATCTGCGACGCCTTCCCGGACGCGCCCGTGCTGCTCAACGTGCGTCCGTTCGAGCCCTGGTACAAGAGCATGGAGAACACGATCCGCGCGGCGAAGGTCACGCCGCCGGAGGAGCTCCAGCAGGACGCGAACCGTCCGCTGCCGAACCCGCTGCTGTGGCAGGTGATCGACCGGCTCATCTGGGAGGGCGACTTCCAGGGCAGATTCGAGGACAAGGCGTGGGTGCGCGAGATGTACGACGCGCGCATCGCCGAGATCAAGGCGACGATTCCGCCCGAGCGCCTGACCGTGTGGGAGCTCGGCGTCGACGGCTGGGAGCCGCTTGCCGAGATGCTCGGCGTCGACGTTCCCGACGAGCCGTTCCCGCGCCTGCACGACACGGCCGAGTTCCGCTCTGAGTTCGGGCTTCCGACGCTGGCGTAGCGCCTGCGTCCGCTCCGTCGCCCGCCGGCTCGTCGCGTAGCCTGCGGGCGATGGACATCCTCTTGAAGCTCGCCGCCGATGCCGGCGTCGAGGTGTCCGCGGCCGAGGCCGCGCTCGAGGCCGGCGAGGCCGGCGAGGCGCGTGAGGCGCTCGACCGCGCCGACGACGCGCTCGCGGCGCTGCGCGAGCAGTGGCCGGCGATGTCGGCGGCCGAGCGCGCGGTGATCGGCGAGGCGGCCGGCGCCCTGCGCGTGCGGCGCGACGCGATCGCGGGGCGGCTGCCGGCAGTACGCACCGTCACCGACGGCGTCGCCGAGCTCGATCCCGAGCAGGAGCGCGCTCCGGACGACGCCGCTCCCGCCGGCGCCTGAGAAACGCCGCGTTTCACGAACCGCTCCGCGGGAGATCTCTCTTCGCAGAAAGGGGCTACCCCCAGCTTCTGAGGAGGAGCGCATGCACCCGAGATCGACCCGACGCGCACTCGCGCTGGCGGCAGCGGCTGCGCTGAGCGTCGGAGGACTCGCCGCCTGCGGCGGCGGCGGCAACAGCACGACGAGCGGCACGAGCGGCAGCTCGGGCGGCAGCGCGAGCGGCACCGTCGCGCTCCTGCTGCCGGAGAACAAGACGGCGCGCTACGAGGCGGAGGACCGTCCGCTGTTCACGAGAGCGCTCAGAAGATATTGCCCGAACTGCAAGCTGATCTACTCGAACGCCCAGCAGGACGCCGCCAAGCAGCAGTCGCAGGCCGAGGCGGCGATCACCAACGGCGCGAAGGTGCTCGTGCTCGACCCGGTCGACTCCAAGGCGGCCGCGGCGATCGTCACGCGTGCGAAGCAGTCCGACATCGGCGTCGTCTCATACGACCGTCTGGTCGAGAACGCCGACGTCGACTACTACATCTCGTTCGACAACAGAACGGTCGGCGAGCTGCAGGCGAGAACGCTCGTCGACAAGCTCAGAAGCGACGGCGCGAGAGGCTCGCTCGTGATGATCAACGGCGCGCCGACCGATCCGAACGCCGCGCAGTTCAAGGCCGGCGCGCATAGCGTGCTCGACGGCAGCGGCTACAGAATCGCGAAGGAGTACGACACGCCCGACTGGAGCCCGGACAGAGCGCAGACCGAGATGGATCAGGCGATCTCCGCGCTCGGCAAGAGCGGCTTCGTCGGCGTCTACGCCGCCAACGACGGCACCGCCGGCGGCGCGATCGCGTCGATGAGATCGGGCGGGATCGACCCCGCGACGCGGCCGACGACCGGCCAGGACGCGGAGCTCGCCGGCATCCAGCGGATCGTGATCGGCGATCAGTACATGACGGTCTTCAAGGCCTACACGCCCGAGGCGACGCAGGCCGCGCAGCTCGCGGTCGCGCTGCTGAACGGCGACACGAGCAGCGACCTCGTCAACAGACAGCTCGACAACGGCAAGAAGCAGGTGCCGAGCGTGATCCTCACGCCGGTCGCGGTGAAGCAGGACAACATCAGAGACACGGTCGTGAGAGACGGCCTCTACACGGTCGACCAGATCTGCACCTCGGCCTACGCGTCGGCGTGCAGAAGAATCGGGTTGACGCAGGGATGACCCCCCTGCTCGAGCTGCACGGCGTCAGCAAGCGCTTCGGCGCCGTACAGGCCCTCTCCGGCGTGGACTTCGACGTCCATGCCGGAGAGGTGGTCGGGCTCGTCGGCGACAACGGCGCCGGCAAGTCGACGCTCGTGAAGGTGATGTCGGGCATCTACATCGCCGACGAGGGCGAGTACCGCTTCGACGGCGACGCCCGCGCCATGCGCGGCCCGCAGGACGCGACAGCGCTCGGCGTCGCGACCGTCTACCAGGACCTCGCGCTGTGCGACAACCTCGACGTCGTCGCAAACCTGTTCATCGGCCACGAGGAGCTGTCGAGCGGGCCCGCGCGGGCGCTGCGCTCGCTCGACGAGGCCTCGATGGAGCAGCAGGCGAGCGAGCTGCTGCAAACGTTGACGGTGAGACTTCCCAGCGTCCGCCAGGAGGTCGGCCTGCTGTCCGGCGGACAGCGCCAGTCGGTCGCGATCGCGCGCTCGTTGATCGGCGAGGCGAAGGTCGTGCTGCTGGACGAGCCGACCGCGGCGCTCGGCGTCGCGCAGACGGCCCAGGTGCTCGCGCTGATCAAGCGCCTGCGCGAGCAGGGGCTCGGCGTCGTCGTGATCTCGCACAACCTCGCCGACGTGTTCGAGGTGGTCGATCGCATCTTCGTGCTGCGGCTCGGCAGAAAGGCCGGCGTCTACGAGGTCGGCGAGACCTCGCGCGAGGAGATCGTCTCGGTGATCACCGGGGCGGAGTTCGGCAAGGACGAGGAGGCCGCATGAGCACCGCCGCCGCGGCGCCGGAGCCCGGCGCGACCGCAGGAGCCGAGCGCGAGCAGAACGGCCGCTTCGCGGTGCTGCAGCGCGTCGCGCAGGGCGAGCTCGGCTCGCTGCGCGTGCTGCTCGGCCTGATCCTGATCTGGGCGATCTTCACGATCGCCAACGACCGCTTCCTCACCGCCACGAACCTGGTCAACCTGTCGCTGCAGATCGCCGCGACGGGGATGATCTCGATCGGCGTCGTGCTCGTGCTGCTGCTCGGCGAGATCGACCTGTCGGTCGGCATCGTCTCGGGCCTGTGCGCGGCGATCATGGCGGTGCTCGTCGAGCAGCACGGCTGGGCGGCGGTGCCGGGGATCGCGGCGGCGGTCGCCGCCGGAGCCGCGATCGGCCTGTTCCAGGGCTCGATCGTCACGCGCTTCGGGATCCCGTCCTTCGTGGTCACGCTCGCCGGCCTGATCGGCTGGCAGGGCGCGCTGTTGCTGGTGTTGGGCGACACCGGCACGGTCAACATCACGAACCCGGCGATCGTCGACCTCGCCGGCACCTTCTACAGCGGCGCCACGGCCTGGATCGTCGCGGCGGTGGTCGTCGCGGCGTTCGCGTTGTCGTCGCTCGACGCGCGGCGTCGGCGCTTGCGGGCGGGTCTGGCGGCGGCGACGCCGGTCGTGGTGGCGGTGCGGGTCGCGGCGGTCGCGCTGGTCTCGTTCGGCGTCGTGGCGGTACTCGACCAGGACCGCGGCGTGCCGCTCGCGCTGGTGATCCTGATCGCGTTCGTGGTCGTGTTCGACTTCGTCGTGCGGCGGACGCGCTTCGGCCGGCACGTGCTGGCGGTCGGCGGCAACGCGGAGGCGGCGCGCCGCGCCGGCATCCGCGTGAACCGGGTGCGGATCGTGGTGTTCGTGCTCGCGAGCGCGCTGGCGGCGTGCGGCGGGATCCTGTTCGCCTCGCGCCTGCTGGCGGTGAATCAGTCCTCGGGCGGCAGCGACCTGCTGCTGCTCGCGATCGCCGGTCCCGTGATCGCCGGCACGTCGCTGTTCGGCGGCCGCGGCACCGTCTGGTCGGCGCTGCTCGGCGGACTCGTGATCGGCTCGATCTCGAACGGCATGGACCTGCTCGCGCTCCCGTCCTCGACCAAGTACATGGTGACCGGCGCCGTCCTGCTCGCGGCGGTCGTCGTCGACGCCGCGACCCGTCAGCGACGCCAGCGCGAGGGACGCGTGTAGCCTGCTTAACCGTTAAATAGTAGTTCGGGCGCTTGCTCGCGATTTGGTGCTTAGTTACACTGGAACGTGAACTAGCGTCTCGTCGGGCGCCGCGAGCGGCGCCGCACGGGCGCACTCGATCTTGGGGGATCGCCATGGGACTTCGCAAGGCCTTGCTCGCCGTCGTCGGCGCATCGGTGCTGCTCGGCGCGCTCGTCGGTACCGCGAGCGCAAGACGCTTCTCGTCGTCGAGCCAGACGTTCAGAATGTCGTTCTCGAGACTGGAATGGGAAAACGGCTTCGTGAGGACTCGGTGCCCGGTGACGCTCGAAGGCTCCTTCCATTCAGCCACCATCGCGAAGGTCAGCGGGACGCTAATCGGATTCATCACGGCGGTGCCCCGCGGGACGTGCACGCTCAACACGATGACGGTGCTAAGGGAAACGCTTCCGTGGCATGTGCGCTACACGTCGTTCGCCGCGTCGCTACCGGCGATAGTCCAGGTGACGCTGAACGTGATCGGGTTCGCGATAAAGGGCAGAGAAGCGGTCACCGAAGTGGTCTGCCTATCGAGTCCCTCGACCGCGGAAAGACCGGTGAGACTCATACTCGGCCGCGAAACGGTGACCGGAGCGCTGAGGGAACCCGTCATCGAAGGGGAAGTCCTGTCTGAGAACGCGTGCTTCCAGGCCATCGGGCGATACTCGAATGGCGAAGGGATATCGAGTGTGACCGCGCTAAACAGCAGCTCGCTGGTCACGCTGAGACTAATATGAATCGAACCGTGGCATGAGGGGGGACGTCATGCGGTTTGCGAAGGCGCTGCTCGCGGCGGTCGCGGCAGTCATCGTGCTCGGAGCGCTCGTCGGCTCGGCGTCCGCGAGTCGGCTGAGTCTGTCGAGCACGACATGGAGAGTCACGTTTGCGGCGTTGACGTTTGAAATCAGGGAAGGATTCAACGCGGCGACCTGCGCGGTCACGCTCGAAGGCTCATTCCACGCAAGATCGATCGTGAAGATACCGGGCAGGCTAATCGGCTACGTCAACAGAGCGGCGACGGGACCGTGCGGTGCCGGAACGGCCGCCACGCTGCTAGCCGAAACCCTGCCGTGGCATGTGCGCTACGAATCGTTCGCGGGGACGCTACCGGCCATGACCGCCGTCAGGATCGGCATCGTCGGTCTTGGCATGAAGATAAGAGGTATCAACGGAACGATCTGCCTAACGCTCACGACGGAAAGGGAACCGTTGAGGCTCAGGCTCGCTCGCGAAGCGACTTTCGGCGCGCTCGTCGAAGCGGAAGCCGAAGGTGAAACGCACACCTGGGAAAATTGCCTGTTCGAACCCGGCAGATTCATAGGAAGATCAGGCACCGTCAGCGTGCAGGGCGGTACGACGAGGATCTCGCTCACCCTAATATGAGGGCGGCATCGCTCACCGCTCCAGCGGCATGAAGATCGCCAGCTGACGCGCGTGTGCGAGGAGGGCGCCGTCCGGCAGGAACAGGGCGGCGTCCTCCTCCATCAGGCCGCCGTGCGCGGCGGTCGAGCGGTACCAGCCGAGCACCGGCTGGTCGGGCAGGCCCTCCGGCGGGATGTCGGCGCGCACGTGGATCGTGAGGTCGATCGTCGGAGCGATCGCCGGCCGTCCGAGCGGCTGGAACGCCGGCGGCCACCACACGTCGGTGCACAGGGCGATGAAGGCGGCGTCGATCGGCCGCGCCTCCGGCAGCGCGATCCAGCCGCCGGTCTCCGGTGCTTCGCCGGCCGGCAGCGGCCGGGCCGAGAAGGGGACGCCGCCGATCCGCGGCGCGACGCGCACGCGTCTGAACATCGGCGGCATCGTCGGCGTGGGGCCGAGCCAGCCGTCGCGCCCGTCGCGGCGGTAGTCGTCGGGCTCGACCAGCGGCGCGTCGCGCGCCGGCGGCGGGCCGACGGCCGGCGGCTCGGGCTCCCACTGGCCGGCGGCCGGCAGGTCGAGCACCGCGAGCGCGGCGAGCGCGCGGATCGCGTCCTTGCCGTCCTGGGAGGCGGTCAGCTCGATGGTCGAGATGCGCCGGCCGGCGCGCAGCACCTCGACGCGCACGTCGAGCGGGCCGCCGCTGACCGGGCGCAGGTAGTGGCACGTCAACGAGCGCAACTGGCGCGGGGACACGGCGCCGCCGGCGCCGTCGCTCGTCGTCGCGCCGTGCGCCTCGACCGCGCGTACGAGGATCGCCGCCAGGTATCCGCCGTTGGCGGCGATCGGCGTCGACCAGCCGGGGTCGATCTCGGCGCGGAAGCGGCCGCCGCCGAGCGCCGTCACGGCCGTCGCCTGCTCGAACGTTCCGGCCGCGGCCGCCTCGGTCATGCTGCTCATCGCACCGAAGGCTAGACCTAAGATGCGCCGCGCAACGCCAGCACGCGAGCGACCCGGAGGCACGATGAGCGAGGAGACGACGGTCACGATCGAGCGGCGCGGGCACGTGCTGCTGATGGGCCTCAACCGGCCAACCAGACGCAACGCCTTCACGCTCCGGATGTTCGAGGAGCTTGCGCTCGCCTACGGCGAGCTGGAGCGCGACCCCGAGCTGCGCTGCGGCGTCCTGTTCGCGCACGGCGAGCACTTCACCGGCGGGCTCGACCTCGCGCAGGTCGCCCCGGCGGTGATCGACGGCGCCGGGCTGCCGGTGCCGGAGGGCGGCCGCCAGCCGTGGCGGCTCGACGGCCCCTGGACGACGCCGGTCGTGATCGCCGTGCAGGGCTGGTGCATCACGATCGGGATCGAGCTGCTGCTCGCGGCCGACGTGCGGATCGCCGCCGAGGACACGCGCTTCGCGCAGCTCGAGGTCCAGCGCGGCATCTATCCGTTCGCCGGCGCGACGATCCGCATGCCGCGCGAGGCCGGCTGGGGCAACGCGATGAAGCACCTGCTCACCGGCGACCCGTTCGACGCCGCCGAGGCGCACCGCATGGGGCTCGTGCAGGAGGTCGTCCCCGCCGGCGCGCAGCTCGACCGCGCGGTGGAGCTCGCCGAGCGGATCGCCACCGCCGCCGCGCCGCTCGGCGTCGCCGCGACGCTGCGCTCCGCCTACCGCGCGACCTACGAGGGCCACGACGCGGCGGTCGCCCAGCTGCAGTCCGACGCCGTCCCGCTGTTCGCCAGCGAGGACGGCGCCGAGGGCATGCGCTCCTTCGTCGAGCGCCGCCCGGCCAGATTCAGCGGGCGCTGAGCGGCACAACACGGAACGGGTTGTGCGCGCGACGGCGCGCGCTTACCCTTGAGGGGCGCCCGGGCCGGCTCGGAGCCGACTCCGGCCCGGACGTGTGGTTAGTCAGAGGTGTGCTACTCGCGCGTCTGGCGGTCAAACGACCAACAGCGCGACGAGCAGCGCAACCGCCAAGACGCTGATCGCTTGGACCATCGCCTCTCCTCTCCTGGGGATGCGAGTCCCCGTTCCCACGGAGCCGCTCGGCTCCGTGACGGACCGTGGGAGGGAAGGAGACGTCACCACGTCTCCTTCCTATCCCATGGATCCGGCTGTTTCTGGCCGTTCGCGCGACAGCTGGTGCAGACCCGCCCGAGCGGCGTGCAGCTCCGCGCTACGCCGCCCGCTGGTAGGCCCGGAACGCGCGCATCGCGACCGCGAAGCACGCGACCAGCAGCAGCGCCAGCAGCCCGAGGCGGGAGAACACGACGCCCCAGTCGGGGTCGCTCTGCGTGAGCGCCTCGCGCCCCGCGACGACCGCCCACTGCAGCGGGTTGTACTTCGCCACCTCGCCGATCCACGCGGGCGCGAGCGCGAGGTTCATGAACGTTCCCGACAGGAACGACAGCGGCAGCGTCAACGACGTGACGGTCGCGATCACCGTCTCCTCCTTGCGCACGACCAGCGCCAGCGCGTTCGACAGCGCGCCGATCGCCATCCCCAGCAGGATCGCCGCCGCGATCACCACGAGCGCGCCCGGGACGCCGCCGGGGAACGACGCCCCCGCGACCGCCAGCCCCAGACCGATGATGATCAGCGACTGCACGATCGTCACGAGCGACTGCTGCACGAGCGGCCCCGCCAGCAGCGCGACCCGCGAGGACGGCGTCACGAGGAAGCGGTCGAGGATCCCGCGCTCGTAGTCCTGCAGCATCCCCATGCCTGCCCAGCCGGCGGAGAACAGCGCCGTCATCACGACGATGCCGGGGGTGAGGAAGTCGGCGTAGTTGTCGGTGCCGAAGCCCGGCAGGTTCACGACCGACTTGAACAGGGCGCCGAACAGCAGCAGCCACATCACCGGCTGCACGAGCGTCACGACGATCCACGCCGGCTGGCGCAGCAGCGCGCGCATCCAGCGCTGCGCCATGAAGAACGAGTGTTGGAGCACCATCGGCATCGCTTCAGCGGCCCCCTGCGGTCGCGGCCTCCGCCTCCGACGACGAGCCGGAGCCCTCGTCGGCCGACTCGAACGTGCGCCCGGTGTGGCGCAGGTACACGTCGTCCAGCGACGCGCGCGCGACCGACACGGCGGCCACCGGCACGCCCTCGCTCTCCAGCGCCGCCAGCACCGCGGGCACGGCGCGGGCGCCCTGGTCGGCGCGGGCGCGCAGCATGCGCCCGTCGAGCGCGATCTCGCGCACGCCGTCCACCCGCGCGAGCGCACCGTGCACGGCGCCGTGGCCGTCCCCGTCGAGCTCGATCGAGATGCGGTCGCCCTGCAGCTCGGCCTTCAACTGCTCCGGCGAGCCTTCCGCCACGATCTTGCCGCGGTCGACGATCGCCAGCTGGGAGGCGAGCTGGTCGGCCTCCTCCAGGTAGTGCGTCGTCAGCAGGATCGTCAGCCCCTCCTCGCGCGCGAGCGTGGAGATCTCCTCCCACATCGCCACGCGCACCTCCGGGTCGAGCCCGGTCGTCGGCTCGTCGAGGAACAGCACCTGCGGTCTCGCGACCAGGCCCAGCGCCACGTCCAGGCGTCGCTGCATCCCGCCCGACCAGCCCTTCACGAAGCGGTCGGCCGCGTCGGCGAGCGAGAAGCGCGCGAGCAGGTCGTCGACGCGCGTGCGCAGCGCGGCGCCGCTGAGCCCGTACAGGCGGCCCTGCAGCACGAGGTTCTCGCGTCCGGTCGCCTCGCCGTCGACGGCGTTCTTCTGGCCGACGACGCCGATCGCGCGGCGCACCGCCACCGGGTCGCGCACGACGTCGATGCCGGCCACGCGTGCGCTGCCCTCGTCGGCGCGCGAGAGCGTCGTGAGGATCTTCACGGTCGTCGACTTGCCGGCGCCGTTGGGTCCGAGCAGGCCGAAGATCGTCCCTGCCGGAACGTGGAAGCTGACGCCGTCGAGCGCCCGCACGTCGCCGGGGTAGGTCTTGATGAGGCCCTCGGCCTCGATGGCTGCGTTCATGCCTTGGAGCCTGCCACAGCCGCGAGCGCGGCGCCGTCCAGCCGGTGCAGGTGCCATTCCGGCAGCACGCGCGCGCCGAGCCCGCGGTAGAACGCGAGCGCCGGCTCGTTCCAGTCGAGCGCGGACCACTCAAGCCGGCCGCAGTCGCGTGCGACGGCGAGCTGCGCGACGTGCTCCAGCAGCGTGCGGCCAATCCCGCCGCCGCGCCGCTCGGGCAGCACGAACAGGTCCTCCAGCCAGATGCCCGGCCGTCCGAGGAACGTCGAGAAGGTGGAGAAGAAGAGTGCATAGCCGACCGCCTCGCCGCCGACCTCCGCGATCGCCGCCTCCGCCGCCGGGCGCTCGCCGAACAGATGCCGTTCGAGCAGCGCCGCGTCGAGCACGACCTGGTCGCGCAGCCGCTCGTAGTCGGCGAGCGCGCCGATCAGCTCGAGCAGCAGCGGCACGTCGGCGCGCGTGGCCGGACGGATCTCGCAGGCAGAGGGCACGGGCTGAGGCTAGCGGCGATGTCAGAGCACCGCGCGCGTTCCGCAACTCGCTCCCGCCGGCCCGGTTGGGGACCCGGTACGCGACGAACGACACTGGAGGTTCCCTCGATGCGGCGCTACACCGCACTCGGCCTCGCGACGCTTGCGCTGATCGCCCTCGCCGTGGTGCCGGCGCTCGCCGCGGCGCCCACCACGACCACGGGCGGCGCGACGGCTGTCACCGACACGCAGGCCGCGCTCGCCGGCACGGTCAATCCGCAAGGCCAGCTCACCAGCTACGCATTCCAATACGGCACGACGACGGCGTACGGGCAGCAGACGTCGCTCACGTCGGCTGGTTCCGGCACGGCCGACACGCCCGTGAGAGCGGACCTCGCCGGCCTCACCGCCGGGACGACCTATCACTACCGCGTGATCGCGACCAACAACGACGGCACCACCGTCGGCGCCGACAGAACGTTCAGAACGACGGGCACCGCCCCGCCGCCGCCCACGGCTCCGAGCGCGACCACGGGAGGCGCCGCGGTGAACGGCGCGAGCGCCGTCCTCAGCGGCTCCGTCAACCCCAACGGCGTCGCGACCTCGTACTACTTCGAGTTCGGCACGACCACCGCGTACGGCCAGCAGACGCCCCCGCGCAGTGCCGGTTCGGGCTCCGCGGCGGTCTCCGTGAGCGGCGCGCTGTCCGGGCTCGCCGAGAACGCGACCTACCACTACCGTCTCGTCGCGGCGGGACCGAGCGGCGCACTCTCGATCGGCGCCGACAGAACGTTCACGACGGCCGGTGCGGATACGACGAGACTCGGCCTCTACGGCCACACGGCGTTCGCCGACCAGCACGGCGTCGGCGGCGTGTTCGTCGCGTGCATCGGCAGCGCCGCGTGCAGAGGCAGCCTGACGCTGTCGCGCAGCGGCAAGGAGCTGGGCGTGCGCGGCGCGTACTCCCTGCGTCAGAACGACGGCGGCTTCGTCCACGTCACGCTCAACGACCTCGGCAAGCGCCTGCTGCGCGAGCGCGGCACGATGCGGGTGAAGGCGAGCGTCGCGAACGCGAACGTGAGAGGGCAGACGGTGACGAAGACGATCACGCTGATCCGCTACTCGACGCAGGGCCTGAAGGGCTAACACCCATGTGATCCAAGCGGGCGACCGCCGCGTAGCAGCGATTGGTCCCCACCAAGCGCCCCGTTCCGGTGCCGGCGAATCATCGGAGCGGGGCGCTCCCCTTGACATCCACCTGTGAGTGAGTGCATACTCACTCCTGATGACGCCGCCGACCGCCACCCGCCAGCTGTCGACCGCCGCCGAGCGGCGCGAGGCGCTCGTCGAGGCCGCGGTCGCCGCGTTCGCCGAGCACGGCTTCCACGGCACGCCGACGACGGAGATCGCGAAGGCCGCCGGCATCTCGCAGGCCTACCTGTTCCGCCTCTTCCCGACGAAGGCGGAGCTCTACGTCGCGGCCGTCGACCGCTGCTACCAGCGGCTCGGCGACGCGATGCGCGCGGCCGCGCAGGACGAGCGCGCGGAGGGGGAGACGCCGCTCGAGCGGATGGGCCACGCCTACGCCGCGCTGCTGCAGGACCCGACGACGCTGCGCGCGACGCTGCAGGCGTTCGCCGCCGCCGCCGGCGACGACCTGGCGATCCGCGACGCGGTGCGCCGCGGCTATGGCGACCTGGTCGAGCTGATCCAGCGGCTCGGCGGCGTCAGCGGCGAGGAGCTGAGCACGTTCGTCGGCAAGGGGATGCTGATGACCGTGCTGGCCGGGATGGACGCGCCGTCGATCGACGCGTCCTGGGCCCGCGAGTTGTGCGGCGGGGCTTGAGGCTCTTTTTTTGCCATGACGATGAGTGACCGATCACACACAAGGAAGGGAGCGATGCGATGACGCGCTCGCGACAGATCTGGACCTCGATCGTGACGAGCGTCGCGCTCTTCATGGTCACGCTCGACAACCTCGTGGTCACGACCGCGCTGCCGTCGATCCGCGTCGATCTGCACGCCGATCTCGCGGCGCTCGGCTGGACGGTCAACGCCTACACGCTCGCGTTCGCGGTGCTGCTGCTGCCGGCCGCCGCGCTCGGCGATCGGCTCGGTCGCCGGCGCGTGTTCGCTGGCGGTTTGACGGCCTTCACGCTCGCCAGCGCCGCGGCCGCGCTCGCGCCGAGCATCGATGCGCTGATCGCCGCGCGCGCCTTCCAGGGCGCGAGCGCCGCATTCGTGATGCCGCTCTCGCTCACGCTGCTGAGCGAGGCGTTCCCGGCCGGCAGCCGCGGACTCGCGCTCGGCATCTGGTCGGGCGTCAGCGGGCTCGGCGTCGCGCTCGGGCCGCTCGCCGGCGGCGCCGTCGTCGAGGGCATCTCGTGGCACTGGATCTTCTGGCTCAACGTCCCGATCGGACTCGTGCTCGTGCCGCTCGCGCTGGCGCGCCTGACGGAGTCGCACGGACCCGGCCGCACGCTCGACGTGCGCGGGCTCGTGCTCGCCGCCGGCGGGCTGTTCGGCCTCGTGTTCGCGATCGTGAAGGCGGCCGACTACGGCTGGACGAGCACGACGACACTCACGAGCGGGATCGCCGGGCTGCTGCTGCTGAGCGCGTTCGTCGCGTGGGAGCTGCGCGCGCCGGAGCCGATGCTGCCGATGCGCTTCTTCCGCTCGCGCGGCTTCACCGCCACCAGCGGCGTGACGGTCACGATGTTCTTCGGCACGTTCGGCTCGATCTTCCTGCTCGCGCAGTTCTTCCAGACGGTGCAGGGCTACTCGCCGCTCGAGGCGGGCCTGCGCACGCTGCCGTGGACGGGCGTCACGATCCTCGTCGCGCCGATCGCGGGGATCCTGTCGGACCGGATCGGCTCGCGGCCGCTGATGACGGCGGGCCTCGTCCTGCAGTCGGGCGCGATGGCGCTGCTGGCGCTCGTCTCGGCGCCGGACGTGCCCTACGCGCAGCTGGTCGGGCCGTTCGCGATGGCGGGTGCGGGGATGGCGCTCGTGTTCGCGCCGGCGGCCAACGCCGTGCTGTCCAGCGTGCGCCCGCAGGAGGCGGGCCAGGCGTCGGGCGCGACGAACACGTTCCGCGAGATCGGCGGCGCGCTCGGCGTCTCGGTGCTCTCGACGGTGTTCGCCGGCGCCGGCTCGTACGCCTCGCCGCAGGCGTTCACGGACGGCATGACGCAGGCGGTGTGGGTCGGCGCGGCCGTGCTCGCCGCCGGCGCCGTGATCGCGCTGTTCGTCCCCGGCCGCGCACGCCAGGCGCAGATGGCGGCGGCGAGCCGCGCGGCAGGCGAGGCCGACGGGGCCGTGCCGGTCGCCGAGCCGGTGGCGGCGTAGCCGGGGCTAGTCCGAGGCGCGGGCGATCAGCCGCTCGAGGTTCGCCTTGCTCGCGGCGAGCTGATCGCCCGTGAGCGGCACGAAGCCGGCGCGGCGCGCGACGGACTGCGCCTGCCGCAGGTACGAGCGCAGGAAGGCCTGCACCTCCGGTCGCGCCAGCGCGTCGGCCGAGACGTAGACGAACAGCCTGCGCGAGAACGGCCTGTACGAGCCGTCCGCGATGGTCCTCGGCGACGGTCTGACGCAGCCGTCGCCGCTGTCCACGGCGAGCAGCCGGACCGGCGCCACGTCGCGCCGGTAGAGCGCCCATGCCGCGTAGCCGATCGCTCCGGGGCTCCCGCCGACGTTTCGCAGCGCGTTGCCGTTGCGATGCAGCGCGTTGTTGTAGTCGCGCGTGACGTCTCTCTCGCGGTTCACCGCAAGCGTGAAGAACGCGAAGGTCTCGGTGTCGATCCCCGGCCCCCACGCGACGAGTTCCTCGTCGTAGGGAGGTGTGAGCCCGCCGATCTGGCTCCAGCGTTCCGTGACGTTGGAGTTGCCGCGCCAGATCTGCGCGAGCTGGTCCGTGGTCAGGCACCGGACGGGGTTCCCGCGGTTGACGACGAGCACCACCGCGTCGTCGGCGACGGTCACGCGGCTCCAGCGAACGCCGCCGGCCTCGCACGCGTCGATCGCCTTCGCCTCGATCGGCGCGGACGCGTCCGCGAGGTCCGTCTCGCCGTGGCAGAAGCGCGCGAAGCCGCGCGCGTCGCCCGCGCGGCCGACCGCGACGCGGGCGCCCGGGTGCGCGGCCTCGAAGCGCCTGGCGATCGCCTTCGTCAGCGGCGAGACCGTTTTCGCGCCGTCGACGCGAATCGTGCCCGACAGCGCGGCGCCGCCATGCTCGCGCGCCGCTCTGCTCGCGTCTTCTCCGCATGCGCTCGCCGCCAGCGTGACGGCGGTCGAGCCGATCAGCACGGCAAGCCGAACCCCCATCGCTCCCCCTTCCGGTCGGTCGGGTGAGTCTACGGCGCGTCAGCGCGGCGTGGGGCGGGCCGGCCGCGTCGTGCGGCCGGGCGTCGCGACGTCGCGCTCATAGGCGTCGAGCAGCTCGAACACCTCGGGCGCCTCCCAGCGCCGGCCCCACTTCTGCTGCGACGGCCGCGTCAGGATGCCGGCAGCCTCCAGCGCGGCGATCGCTCTCGCGGCGGCCGTCTCGCTGACGCCCGCCAGCTCGGCTGCGCGCGCGACGGTGAGGACCGGCTCGGCGGCGAGCTCGTCGAGCAGGGCGCGCGAGCTGGCGTGGCTGCGCGGCCGTCCCAGGCGGCTGAGCCACTCCTCGCGCAGGGCGTCGACGCGAACGGCGAGGTCGTGCGCGCGGTCGACCGCCTTCACCGTGCAGGCGGCGAAGAACAGCAGCCAGTCCTTGAGGTCGCCGAAGCAGTACGCGTCCAAGCCGCTGATGTACAGCCGGTTGTGGGTCGCGAGCACGAGGCTGATCGGCGGTACGACCGCTGTCGCGAGTCCTCGGCGTCGGAAGACGACATGGATCAGGCAGCGGCCGACGCGGCCGTTGCCGTCGAGGAACGGATGGATCGCCTCGAACTGCGCGTGCGCAATCGCCGCCTGCAACGTCACGGGCAGGCCGTCGAGATTGAGGAATGCCGCGAGGTCGTCGAGCAACTCCTCGACGTATTCCGGTGGTGGAGGGATGAACGCAGCGCCGGCTGGGCTGAACCCAGAGCGACCGATCCAGTTCTGCTCTTCCCGCACGACGCCCGCGATCGCGTCGTCGCTCGTCCCTTCGAGCAGCCGCCGGTGAATAGCGACGATGTCATCACGCGTCAGGGAGCGCCGCTCGACCGCGAGCGAGACGGCACGCTCCATCGCCCGCACGTTGCCGATCACCAGGTCGGCGGCCGCGTCGTGCTTGGCGCCGCCGCCGGCCGCGGCGCGCGCAAGCCGCTTCTGCCCGACGATCAGGTTCTCGATCCGCGAGGAGCCGACCGACTCCTGGCGCAGCAGCTGACGCGCGAGCGCGTCGAGCCCCTGGACGCCGGGCGCCTGCCGGTCGAACTCGCGCACCTCCGCGTCGGCCTCGCCGATCAAAGCGGCGGTCGAGGCCGTCAGCGTTGGATCCCAGTCGACGACCGGCTCGGGAACGAAGCAGTCGATCGTCTGCGCGACGCGGTGGCGGCGTCCGACGCCGTGGTCGCGCGTCGGTCTCCAGACGTGCTGCTCGATCCGCCCATGAAGCGGCGAAGGTTGGGAAGCGGCGACCACTTCCCAACCTGAGCATCGAAACCTTTGAAAGCTCAGTACCCCGGCGAAGGCGCCGGCGGCGGCGCGCTGTGGGACGCGCTGCTCCTCGGCGCCACCGCCGCATGCCAGGTGCCGACGTCCTTGAAGCCCTCTCCGCCGGCGTCGCCCTTCTTCGCGTCGCCGGAGAAGCGGTAGAGCGGCTTGCCCTTGTAGGTCGCCTGGCGGCGGCCGTCGGGGCGCTTGATCGAGCCGAGCCCTCTGACGCCGACCGGCTTCGCGCCGTGCTTGAGGATCAGCGGCGGCCACGTCGAGAGGCATGCGTCCGTGCAGATGAAGCGGCCGCGCGTCTCGGCGCTGAGCGAGTAGAGCGTGCGGCCGCTCGTCGTCACGAGGATGCGCTTGTGCAGCGTCGCGTTCTGGGCGGTCGCGATCTTCAGCGTCCCGGCCGCCGAGGCGGCGACGGCGAGCAGCGCGGCGGTGAGCGCGACGAACGGGAGCAGGCGGCGGAGCTTGATCGGCATCGGGTTCCTCCGTGGGTGCGTGCGAGCTTCACTCCTCCAGATGCCGCCGCGCCCGCAGACCTTCCCGTCCCGCCGGAACTAGCGCGCCACGACCCGCAGCGGCGCGCCGAACGCGCGCTCGAACAGCTCGCCCTGGCGCTCGGCGCCCCAGCGCGCGACCGTGTCGTCGCCGACCGCGTCGAGCTCCAGCTCGACGACGCCGTCGCCCGCCTCGCCGCCCGGGCGCGTCAGCCGCGCCGCCCGCACCACCTGGTCGCGGTTGCGCTCGAGCTGCTCGGCGATCCGCAGCAGCGCGGCGCCGCGCAGCACGAGCTGCTCGTCGCCCTCGCGGCACAGCGGCGCCAACGCGCCCAGCGACGGCGTGCCCTTGCGGTGGTAGCGCGCCATCAGCGCGATCAGCGCCACCTCGCGCGGCGAGAAGCCGGGCAGGCCGGAGCCGAGGATCAGGTACGACGAGTGCTTGTGGTGGTCGTCGTAGTCGACCGCCATCCCGACGTCGTGCAGCAGCGCCGCCGCCTCCACCAGCTCGGGCTCGTCCGGCTCCGGCAGGCCGGCGCCCGGCAGCGCCTCCAGCAGCTGATGCGCGAGCCCGGCGATGTGCTCGGCGTGCACGAGGTCGACGCCGTGCTGGCGCGCGAGGTTGCGCACGCTCGCCGTCCGCACGTCGTCGACCAGCGGCGGGTCGGCCGGCGCGAGCAGCCCGCAGACGAAGATCCCCTCGCGCAGCCCTGCCTCCGTCACCTCGATCCCGTCGGCGCCGCTGGCCTCCAGCACCGCCCGCAGGACCACGGCCGCCGCCAGGATCACCTCGCCGCGCCCGCGCTTGATGCCGGGGATCCGCTCGCGCTCCTCCGGCGCGCGTCCCGCCAGCTCCTCGACCAGCTCGTCGAGCGCCGCGCGCGTCAGCAGGAAGCCCTGCACGCTCTCGAGCGGCAGCTCGGCCCGTCTCGCGGCCGCACGCGCGAGGCTGCGCACGCTGCCGCCGAGCCCGACCAGCCGCGCGCCGTCCGCGCCCGCCGACGCGACCCACGGGGCGTCCGCCTCCAAGGCTCTCAGCGTGCGCGCGTGCAGCTTCGCGATCGGCTTGCTCTCGACCGGTCCGTCGCCCGGCAGCCAGCGCTCCGTCGCGCGCACCGCGCCCAGCGGCCATGAGGCGATCGCGCCCGCGCGCCGCTCGCGCACCTCCACCAGCTCCAGCGAGCCGCCGCCGAGGTCGAGCACGACGCCGTCGTGCAGCGCCGTCGAGTTGGCCGCCGCGACGTAGGAGTACCACGCCTCCTCCTCGCCGGACAGCACGCGGATCGGCAGGCCCGTCTCGCGCTGCGCGCGCTCCACGAACGCCGCGCCGTTGGGCGCGTCGCGGATCGCGCTCGTCGCGACCGCGTCGACGTCCTCCGGCGCGATCCCGTTCGTCGAGCAGAACGCCGCGAACACGCGCAGCGTCTCCAACGCGTGCGCCATGCGCGCGTCCGACAGGCACCCGTCGTCGGTCAGATCCCCGCCGATCCGCACCATGTCGCTCAGCTCGTCGGTGCGTCTCCACCAGCCGCCCTCGCCGGTCGCGAAGACCACGAGCCGGAAGCTGTTGGAGCCGAGGTCGATGACGGCGCGCGAGGGGATCACGCGTCCGCGAGCTGCGCACGCGCGAGATGCGCGCGCATCAGCTCCGCGTGCACGTCGCGCGGCTGTCCGTCCGACGGCACGCGGCGGTGGGTCCACGAGCCGTCGGCGGCCAGGTCCCATGCGTTCTCGGTGTCGTCGAGGCAGCGCTCGAGCGTGTCCAGCAGCTGTGCGCGTGCGTCGGGGTCGTCGACCGGCACGACGAGCTCCACACGCGAATCGAGGTTGCGCGGCATCAGGTCCGCGGAGCCGACGAAGACGGCCGTCTGCTCGCCGCGCTGGAAGGCGTAGATGCGCGAGTGCTCGAGGAAGCGGCCGACGATCGACACGACGCGGATGCTCTCCGATACGCCGGACACTCCGGGGCGCAGGCAGCAGGCGCCGCGCACGTTGAGCTCGATCGGCACGCCCGCCTGCGAGGCGCGGTAGAGCGCGCGGATGCAGGCGGCGTCGACGAGCGAGTTCATCTTCATGCGGATGCGCGCGTCCTTGCCGGACTCGTGCGCGTCGATCGTCGCGTCGATCTCGCCGATGATCCGCTCCCGCAGGTTCAGCGGCGCGACCAGCACGCGGCGGTAGTGCTCGGGGCGCGAGTAGCCGGTCAGCTGGTTGAACAGCTCGGCGATCTCGCCGGTGAGGTCCTCGCGCGCGGTGAAGAGGCCGAAGTCGGTGTAGAGGTCGGCGGTGCCGCGGTGGTAGTTGCCGGTGCCGACGTGCGCGTAGTGGCGCACGCCGTCGCCCTCGCGCCGCACGACCAGCACCGCCTTCGCGTGCGTCTTCAGGCCCGGCATGCCGTACGTGACGTGCACGCCCGACTGCTCCAGCGCGCGCGCCCAGGTGATGTTCGCGCGCTCGTCGAAGCGCGCCGTCAGCTCCACCAGGCAGACGGCCTGCTTGCCGCGCTCGGCGGCGCGGATCAGCGCCGGCACGAGCGGCGAGTCGTCGCTGGTGCGGTACACCGTCTGCTTGATCGCGAGCACGTTGGGGTCGTTGACGGCCTGGTTGACGAACTGCTCGACGGTGGCGAACGAGTCGTAGGGGTGGTGCACGAGCAGGTCCCGTCTGCCCAGCAGCGCGAACAGGTCGGTCTTCTTGCCGTCCTGCTCGAACGCCGGGGGCATCAGCGGCGTCCACGGCTGCTCGCGCAGGTCGCGGAAGCCGGGCAGCTTCACGATCTGCCACAGGTCGTTCGGGTCGAGCAGCCCGTCGACCTCGTAGACGTCGCGCGCCTCCACCTCGAGGTCGTTCATCAGGCGCGCTCTGAGCGCGGGGTCCGTGCCGGCGCTCAGCTCCAGCCGCACGACCTCGCCGAAGCGCCGCCGGCGCAGCTGCGCCTCGACGGCCTCCAGCAGGTCGTCGGCCTCGTCGGAGACCGTGAAGTCGGCGTCGCGGGTGACGCGGAACGTCGTGTGCGCGACGATCTCCATGCCGCGGAAGAGGCGGTCGAGGTGGTCCGCGATGACCGCCTCCATCGGCACGAGCGTGCGCCCGTCCGCGACGGGGATGAAGCGCGGCAGCCCCTCCTTCGGCACCTTCACGCGCGCGAAGCGGGTCTGGTCGGTGGCGGGGTCGCGCACGAGCACGCCGAGGCTCAGCGACAGGTTCGAGATGTAGGGGAACGGCTGCGCCGGGCCGACCGCGAGCGGCGTGAGCGCCGGGAAGACCTCGCGGCGGAAGCGGTCGTCGACCGCGGCGCGCTCCTCCTCGCGGAGCGCGTCGGGCGCGGCGACGCGGATGCCGTGCTCCTCGAGCGCCGGCCGCAGCACCCGCTCCCAGCAGCCCTCCAGCCGCGCGCCGAGCTCGCGCACGCGGTCGCCGATGCGGTCGAGCAGCTCGGAGGGCGGGATGCCGTCGGCGCTCGTCGCCTCGATGCCGGCGTCGACCTGGTCGTGCACGCCGGCCACGCGCACCATGAAGAACTCGTCGAGGTTCGAGCTGTAGATCGCGCAGAACTTGACGCGCTCCAGGAGCGGGCGCTCGGAGTCCTCGGCGAGCTGCAGCACGCGCTCGTTGAAGTCGAGCCACGACAGCTCGCGGTTGACGTAGAGGGACGGGTCGCCGACGGCGGCGGCCGCTTCGCTGGTGGTGGGGCGCAGCCGTTCGACCGCGTTGGCGAGCGGCTCCAGCAGCGGCAGGTCGGGGTAGGCCTCGCGCAGCTCGGCCAGCGTGGCCTGGAAGTGGCGCAGCTTCTCCGGGCGCAGGCGCCCGCCCGCCGCGCGCGTGGCGCGCGCGAGCTTGTCGGCCGCCATCACGGCGGCGACCTCGCGGCCGGCGGCGATCCCGCGGGCGCGCAGCTCGCGCTTGCGCTCGGCGTAGGCGGGGATGTCCGAGCGCTCGGTGAGCGCCTCCACGCGCCTGGCGATCTCGGCGCCGCAGCGCTCGGCGATCGCGGCGGCGTCGAGGCCCGTGTCCTCGATCACGTCATGCAGCACGGCCGTCGCGACGACGGTCTCGTCGCAGTCGGCGTCATACAGCAGACGTGCGGTGATCGCGGGGTGCTCGACGTCGGCGGCGGCGTTGCCCGCGCCGTTCTCGGCATGGCCTCGGTAGGCCTCCAGCGCCAGCCGCCAGGCCTCGCTCACCAGCTCGGAATCGCGCGCGAAGGAAGGCAGGTCGGACGGGGCGACCGATGTCATCGGAGGGGATTGTCAGGCGTCGCGACGGGCACGCTGGTTACCGAGCGGTTTCCCTGTGAAGATACGGGTACAGGTGGTTGACGAAGCAACCATCTAGGCGTACAATACCTAGCGTGCAAGTAGGTATTGACATGAAAGGAACCACCACGAAGACCATCGACACCCAGGCCATCGCCCCTGAAGAGACTACGTTCGACGCCCTCCAGCTGCTGATGCGGGAGGCGCGCAACTGGCCCCTGCTCACGCCGGACGAGGAGATCGAGCTCGCGAAGAAGATCGAGCGCGGCGACCTCGTGGCGAAGGAGCGCATGGTCAACTCGAACCTGCGGCTCGTGATGTCGATCGCGCGCCGCTACCAGGGGCAGGGCCTCTCGATGGGCGATCTCGTCCAGGAGGGCACGCTCGGCCTGATCCGCGCAGTCGAGAAGTTCGACTGGCGCAAGGGCTTCCGCTTCTCGACGTACGCGACGCTGTGGATCCGCCAGTCGATCCAGCGCGGG